>ENA-ORCS01000024-ORCS01000024.1-marine-metagenome-genome-assembly--contig:-NODE-24-length-200457-cov-37.119952_pt1 | contig 200457 bp, 209 predicted proteins | sample MGYA00237781_ERZ508513 | MGnify/ENA primary metagenome ERZ508513 (study PRJEB26184, sample SAMN06268793) | marine metagenome | isolation source: Eden Landing Ponds, San Francisco, CA, USA | place... | reverse complement strand
GTCCGGCGGCCGAGCGCGCACGCCGTCTCGTCGAGCACGTCCACGAGCGCCGTGCCCGCCGCGCCGTGGACGCTGCGCTGCTCGAACACTTCGAGGCTCCGCAGCGCCACCGCGTCCATCTGGAGGTACTCGCGGGGGTCGTACCGCGTCAAGTGGTTGAGGTAGTCCAGCCGGTCGCCGTCTTCGCCGCCCCGCGTGTATTCCGCGTATTCGAGGAGCGCGCCGCAGGCCGCGACCTCGGCGCTACTGGCGAGCGCGTCCGCGCTCCCGAAGTACGCCGCCACGGTCTCGCCGGCGCGATCGGCGTCGAACGCCGCGTCGTCGTACGCCGCGACGAACGTCCCGTCGTCGAAGCGCTCCGCGGCCACGCCCGGCCCCGTCACCAGCTCCGCGGGCGCGAACCGCCCGAGTTCGTCCCGCACGCGGGCCGCGCTCGGCAGGCTCGTCGCGTAGAAGTCGCCCGTCGAAACGTCCAACAGCGCGAGCCCGAAGCCGCCGTCCTCTGAAGCCGCCAGCGCCGCCACGAAGTTGTTGTCGGCGCCGGAGAGCAGTTCGTCCTCGGTCAGCGTCCCGGGCGTCACCACGCGGGTGACGGCGCGCTCGACGACGCCGGTGACCTCGTCGGGGTTCTCGACTTGGTCGGCGACCGCGACGCGGTAGCCCGCGTCCAGCAGGTCGTCGATGTACGGCTCCGCGTTGTCGATGGGCACGCCGGCCATCGGGTACTCGCCCGTGGAGTCCTCGCGGGCGGTCAGCGTGATTTCGCAGATGCGGGCGGCCGCTTCGGCGGCCTCGCAGAACAGCTCGTAGAAGTCCCCGACCTGAAACAGCACGAGCGCGTCCTCGTAGCGCCGCGTGAGCTCGAAGTACTGGCTCATCATCGGCGTCAGGTCGCCCTCGCTTTCGGCCATCTGGTCGGGTGGGCCGAGCGCCGCGTCCATGCACGACGGGAAGGTGGCGGCCGCTGTTATGCTCACCGATTGCGGGCCCGTCCCCTCAGAGCAGGCCGGCGAGCACGAGCACCGCGACGCTCACGACGGCCGCCGCACCGAACCACGGCGCGGCGCCGTCGGCCGCCGACTGCACGTCGTCGCCCGCGGTGAGCCGGCTCGTGGCGACGTGGCTGAGCCCCGCCAGCACCAGCCACAGGCTGGTCATCCCGACGACGAGGTGCCCCCGCGAGGAGCCGGCCAGCGACTCGAACGTGTAGAGGTTGCCCGCGAGGTGGCCGCCGGTCAACAGCATCGCAACGACGCTGGCGACGCTGAGCTTCGTGAAGCGGTCGGCGATCCACTCGACGGGCGCGGCGTCCAGCACGCCGCGGCGCGCGGCCGGCACGACGAACAGCGCGACGGCGAGCGTGCTCCCGGTCCACGCCGCGCCGAACACGACGTGGACGACGCGGGCGGCGGCGATGTCGAAGTCCATGGTTCTCCGTTCGCGCACGCACGGAAATAACGCGTCGGTCTCCGCTCTCGGGGTCCGCGTAACGCTTTACCCCCGCGGTCGCCCACTCGCAGGTATGCGATTAGAGGAGTTCTGGGGGGTCGGCCCGAAGACCGCCGACAAACTGGAGACCGAACTCGGTGTCCCGGACGCCGTCGACGCCATCGAGTCCGCGGACGTGCGCGCGCTCGTGGACGCCGGCATCTCGCGGGGCCGCGCGACCCGCATCCTGCGGCGCGCGAACGGCGGCGACGGGATGGACGCGCTGGCGACCGACGACGCCCGCGCCGTCTACAAGGAACTGGTCGGGCTCGCTGCCGACTACGCCGTCACGCCCGGGGCGGCCGACCGCATCCGCGTGCGCACGCCGCTGACCGACCGCGACGCGATGCGCGAGCGCCTCGACGACGTGGAGGCCGCCCGCGACACGTGGGCCGGTCTCGATGCGGAGACCAAGCAGGCGGTCCTCGACACGTTCGACGCCCACGACGATGCGGGCGACCAGCAGCGCGCGGCCGTCGAGACGGCGCTCGCCCTGCAGGACGCGGTCGGCGAGGGCGCGGGCGTGTTCGCGTCGGTCACGACGCTGGACCGCGACGCGCTCGAAGCCGCCGCCGACGCGCTGCGCTACCTCACTGGGGCCGGCGTGGCCGAGGGCGCGGACGCGAAGCTCGACCGACTCCGCGAGCGAGCCACCGCGCTCGAACGCCTCGAACGCGACACCTTCGACGTGCTCGAAGACGTGCGCTCGCAGGGCGTCGAAGGAACCGACGAGTTCCGCGCGGCGTTCGTCCAGTACGTCGCCAGCGAGGCCGACGTCGAGCCGCGGCGCGTCCGCTCCGCGATGGCCGCCGACGCCGCCGACGCCGCGGACTTCGTGAGCACGACGTTGCGCGCGCTCGCCGACGACGTGCGCGAGGACGCCGCCGACCGCGAGGAGGAGGTCGCCGCCCGGCTCCGCGGCGCAATCTCGAACGCCCGCGACGCCGTCGACGCCGCGGTGACGGCGGTCGGCGACCTCGCGGTGGACGTGTCGCTGGTGCGGTTCGCGGACGCCCACGACCTCACGCGCCCCGAGTTCGTGGACGCCGACGCCGTCGCCGTCGAGAACGCGCGCAACCTCTCGCTGGCCGCCGACGGCGGCGACGTCCAGCCGGTGACGTACGCGGTCGGCGACCACTCGCTGGAGCCGCCGACGGGCGACCGCGTCGCCGTGCTCACGGGCGCGAACTCCGGCGGGAAGACGACGCTCTTGGAGACGCTGTGTCAGGTCGCCGTGCTCGCCGCGATGGGGCTGCCCGTGCCCGCCGACCGCGCCGAACTCGGGGCCGTGGACGCGGTCGTCTTCCACCGCCGCCACGCGTCGTTCAACGCGGGCGTACTGGAAGCCACGCTGAACTCCGTCGTCCCGCCGCTCACGGAGGGCGACCGTACGCTTATGCTCGTCGACGAGTTCGAGGCCATCACCGAGCCCGGGAGCGCGGCCGACCTCCTCCACGGCCTCGTCACGCTCACCGTCGACGAGCACGCGCTCGGCGTGTTCGTCACGCACCTCGCGGACGACCTCGAACCTCTCCCCGAGGTCGCGCGCACGGACGGCATCTTCGCGGAGGGCCTCAGCCGAGACCTCGATTTGCTCGTGGACTACCAGCCGCGCTTCGGCACCGTCGGGAAGTCCACGCCGGAGTTCATCGTCTCCCGGCTGGTCGCGGACGCCGGCGACCGCGCCGAGCGCGCGGGCTACGAGACGCTCGCGCGCGCCGTCGGCGAGGAAGCCGTCCAGCGCACGCTCGCCGACGCCGAGTGGACCGAGTAGCTACACGCGACCGGCGAGCGGCCCGACGCCCCCGTACTCGGCCTGCCAGTACCAGATGAGCGGGACGCCGACGGCTGTCGGCCACAGCCACGCGACCACTGCCGGAGCCGTCCCGAGGTTCACGACGGAGACGGCGGTGACGGTGGCGATGTACGCGCCGACCATCCGGGAGAGGTGGTTCACCAGCCACGCGCGGTCCGCGCCCGCCGCGAACGCCCGCAGGTCCGCGGCGCCGAGCGCCAGCCCGATTGCGCCGAACACCGCCATTACGACGCCGAACGTGTCGCCGCCCGCGAGCACGGCGACCCCCCACGCGCCGAGCGCGAGGCACGCGCCCGCGACGACCACGGCGCCCGCCCAGTCCGCGGCGGTCGGCTCGTCGCTCGGTCGCGTTCGAGCGAGGGCGCGGTAGCCCGAGAACGCGAAGTAGCCGCTGAACACGGCGACGAGCAGGAGGAACGTCCGGAAGAACGACTGCTCGAACGCGAACAGCGGGACGACAGTCGCGACGACGACCGCCATCGCGCCGACGTAGCCCCGTCCGGCGCGCCGATGGCGTCGCCCGCCCTTCTCGGTCGCGAGCGCTACGCCGCCCGCGACCAGCGCGAGCACGCCCGCCCCGATGTGTGTCCAGAGAACCGCTGTCTCGACGGCCATTACGTCCACGCTATGTCGGGCGGCCCACATAATTGCTCGCCGCAGCGCTGCCTGCCGTACTTCTTTGCCCGACGCCCCCGTCCGTGGCGCCATGACCGTCGTGAACGAACGCGACCTCGATTGGACCGAGACGAACGAGGGCGACGCGCGCTTCCGCCGGAAACGCCTCGGACGGGAAGCCGGCGGCGAGGAACTCGGCTGTAGCCTCTACGAACTCCCCGCCGGCGAGAGGTCGTGGCCGTACCACTACCACACCGGCAACGAGGAAGCGCTGTACGTGCTCGCCGGTGGAGGCGTCCTGCTGTGTGACGGTGAGGACCGCGCACTCGAGCCCGGCGACTACGCCGCGCTCCCCGCGGGCGAACGCGGCGGGCACCGCGTCGTCAACGACACCGACAGCCCGCTGCGCTACCTCGCCGTCTCGACGATGCGCGACCCGGACGTCACTGTCTACCCGGAGTCGGGGAAAATCGGCGTGTTCGGCGGGTCGCCACCGGGCGGGTCGGGCGAGCGCGACGTCCACGGCTACTACGACTGCGACGCCACCGTCGACTACTGGGAGTAGCGACCCCACACCTTAGTGGCTGGTCGCCGTCGCTGTGTCCATGCCACTGGACCTCTCTTTCGTCCCGTCGCTGGCTGCTGTCGCCGTCCTGCTGGTGGTGTCGGCGTTCTTCTCCAGCACGGAAATCGCGCTGTTCTCGCTGACCCCCGAGCGCATCGACGCGCTCGCCGGCGCCGACGACCGCGGCCCCGAACTGAAGCGGCTCCGCGACGACCCCCACCGCCTGCTCGTCACCATCTTGGTCGGGAACAACGTCGTCAACATCGCCGTCTCCAGCATCCTCACCGTGCTGCTCGTCGCCTACCTGCCGCCAGAGCTCGCGGTCGTCGGGACGACGCTGGTCGCCACGTCGCTGGTGCTCGTCTGCGGGGAGATTCTCCCGAAGTCGTGGGGGCTGGCGAACGCCGAATCGTGGGCGCTCACCAGCGCGCGCCCCCTCAAGTACGTCGCGCTCGCGCTGTGGCCGCTGGTCGCGTTCTTCGACGCGCTCACGCGGCGGCTCGCCGGCGCGACCGGCGGCAGCCCGGACATCGAACAGGAACTGCTCGAGGAGGAGTGACGGCGCCGCCGCTGGGCGCCGGGAAAGAACGGAAAACGTGGGGCGCTACGACTTCCGGCGCTTGCCGGCGTTCGTGCTCGGGCGCAGGTGCTCGGTGCCCTTGCCGCGGTTCTGGAGGCCGCGAGCGCGCTGCCCGGCGCTGGTCTTCCCGTGGAAGACGCGACCCTGCTGGCTCTCGTCGCAGATCCAGCTGAGGTCGTCGTCGTTCTGGATGGCGCCGTGCTCGGGGTCCAGCAGAATCACTTCGAACCACTTCTGCGAGCCGTCCTCCCCGACCCAGTAGGAGTTCAGCACGCGGAGGTTCACGTACTTCTTGGACGCGCGCTCCTCGGCGATGCTCTGGAGGTTCTTCGCGCGGCCGATGCGGTTGACGCCCTGCCGCTTCGTGCGGCGGCCCGCCTTGAACCGGGACTTCCGGGCCGTGCCCTTCCGGACGCTGACCCGCGCCACGACGACGCCCTGCTTGGCCTTGTAGCCGAGTTCGCGGGCCTTGTCGAGGCGGGTGGGGTGGTCGACGCGCACGATGGCGCCCTGTTTGCGCCAGTCCTGCTTGCGCTGCCACTGGAGCTCGGCGAGCTTCCCGTCGTCGGGGTCTCGCCACGCTTCCTTGATGTGGGAGTAGAAGCTTCGTGTCATGTGTTGTCCGCGGGCGTTGCGTGGTTCAATTCTCGGTTCCCCGAGAATCACATCCCGTCCCGACTCCCGTCAGGAGCCCGCTGGAGCCCGCTCGCCAGCGAGTTACTCGGAGTTCGTCGCGGCGGGGGTTAAGAACTTCGAATCCTACTGGACGCCGAACTCGAGGTCCGCGCGCTCGAAGCGCAGACCCGGACCGTCGGCCCGCTCGACCAGCGTCGCCCCGTCGAACTCCTCGGGCACCGAGAACACCACGAGCAGGCGGCCGGACTCCCCGGGCGCCGCGGTCACCGCCGCGCGCTGGCGCCGGAACTGCTGGCTCGCGTTCTCGAAGCGCTGGTAGCCGTAGTTCGTCCCGTGCACCGACAGCGCGAAGTTCTGCTGCCTGACGACCACCTGCGAGTCGCCCGCGGTCACGTTCAACTGCACGAGCACGAACGTCTCGTTTGGCGGCGCCTCGTAGGTGTTGGCGTCGGTCTGAATCGTGTCCTGCACGCGGACGTCCCACTTCGCGCTCGCGGTGGTGTTCTCGTCGGCCGCCATCGAGAGCGCCGTGAACGCGGGACCGCCGTTGCCGCCACCGCCGCCGCCGACGAACGGCACGAACCCCAACAGGGTGGGTCCCGCAAACACGGCCGCGACCACGACGACGACCGCGACGACGATGGGGACGACGGGGATGCCGCTCGGGACGCTACTCGGCACGCCGCCGGGAATCGGCGGGCTCGGCACGTTGTCCAGCAGCGACCCGCCGTCGCCGCCGCTGAACTGCTCGACGAGGTCCTCGGCGCCCTCGTCGCGGACCGATGTCGCCAACTCGTTCGGGTCGAGCAAGTGGACGCTGCCCGTGTCGGCGGCGCTCCGTGCGCCTGTCGTGAACCGCCCGCGGGTCGCCATCACGCGCACGTCCACGCCCTTCTCGTCGCAGAACGCCGTGAAGTCCTCGACCTCGGAGGCGCCGATTTCGGTGTCCTCGCTCGGGCGGACGCCGATGAGCCCGCGCTTGCCGTTGTCCTTGTCGCCGCCGACGAGGTACGTGCCGTCGTCGTTCTCGGTCACGGACGTCGACCAGCCCTTCTCCTCCCAGAACGCCGCGAGGAAGTGCGGGAACTCCGACGCCGGCATCTCCTCGAACATCACGCACCCCTCCCGGTCGGACGCGTACTCTGTCCCGTCATGCAGTCCCCAGCTACTACCCTAATCACCACGGCGCCCCCTCATAAACGGTCGGGTCCGCGGCGCGCCGCTAGCAGCAGCGCGGCGGCGACCGCGACGAGCGTGGTCACCGGCGACAGCGGCACGAACCCGCCCGACGACCCGCCGTTGTTCGCCACCGGCGCGAGCGGCTCCTCGTCGCTGACGGCGAGCGTCCGCTCGGTCGTCCGCGTCGCCGTCTGCGCGGTCGTGGTGTTGTTCTCCGGCGCCGTCGTCGTCGCGGGCGCGGCCGGCTTGACGAGCGCGGTGTCCGCGACCGGCGACGACCCGTTCTCGTACGCGGGGTCCGCGTCGTCGAGCACGCCGTCGCCGTCGGCGTCCACTATCGCGGTCGCAGTCACGTTCGTCGGCGTGTCAAGCGACGCGTTCAGCGCCACGTCGACGCTGCCGTTGGTCATCTGCGGGAGCGGCCCCGCGGTCCCGACGGTCGAGTTGTTCGCGGTCAATCGCAGGAAGCCGCCCCGCGAGAGCGTCACGCGCTCGACGGTCACGGAGCCGTTCGACACCGTCTGCGCGGGGAACAGCAGCGACGCGCTCGCCGCCGTCAAACGGACGGTGTGTCGGGTCTGCGACTCGTAGTTGCGCACCCACAGCGGGAACTCCGTCGGCCGGCTGGCGTCCGTGAACTCCAGCGTCGCGGTGAAGCTCCCGTTCTGGGTGACGGACGCGTCGTCCTGCCAGAGGTGCGGTTCCGGCGGCTCCTTGAGCGCGCGCACGTTCAGCGCCGTCCCCGGGAGGAGGTTCGTCTCCCCGTGAACCCGTAGTTGGTTGTCGTCCCACGGCGCCAGCGTGGACCCGGGTTCGACGCCGATGCTGACCGACGGGTCCACGAGCGTCACCCGCTCCGTGAGCAGCGTCTGGTTCTCCGAGAACAGCGGGTTCTTCGTCTCGTCGACGGCCAACTCGAACCCGTACGTGTGATTCGACCCCGCGCCGAGGTCGATTCCGCTGGTGTCCCACAGCACCGCGAACTGTCCGTCATCGCCGCCGAAGTTCGCCGCGACGCGAACGTCCTCGGCGGTGTACGTCTCCTCATTGGTGTTCGGCTCGGGGTCGAGTTCCTCGACGCGCATCTCGAAGCCCTCGCCCTGCAGGTCGTCGACGCTCGCGTCCCTGTCGAACGGCGCGCCGATGCCGCTGTCGTTCTCGTCGACGACGAACGCCGCGTAGTCGCCGACCACGACGTTGTCGTTCCCGCGCCCGATTTCCGCGTGCGTCTGGACGGCGCCGAGGCCGTTCCCGCCACCGTCGCCCTCGAAGTAGTCACCGGGGAGCGCGCCGGTCTGACTGGTCATCTCGCCGTTCGGGAGGATGGTGAGCGTCCCGTACGCCTCCGTCTCCTCGTCGATGGTCACTTCGAGAACGTACTCGCCGGGCTGGAGGGCCTCGTCGAGCGGCGGCCCCATCATGTCCGGCGCGCCACCCGAGACGAATGCGCTTGCCTTCTGGTCCGACCGGTACGTGTCGAGTTCGACGGTGCTCGTTCCGCTCCCGCCGAAGCCGACGAGCAACTCGAAGCCGCCGCCCGTGATGGTTAGGTTCGCCGGCCCCGAGTGGCCGACGCTGATGCTGACTGTCTCTCCTCGGGTGACGGTGTAGTCCCCGACCGACGCGGACGGCTGCGCGCTCGCCGCGACCGGTGCGACACCTGCGAACACGGCGGCGACCAGCACGACCGCGACGACGACGGGGGCGAATCGGGTGCGTTCCATGGCCGATTGCAGTTCGCTCTCCACTTCCGCGCGGTCGTATAAATACGGTAGGGTGTCGCGTCGGCTCTCGGACACGTTCGGACTCCGAGGCGCGACATCCGACCCCGCGACACGTAATTCTGTATCGCTACATGAAGTTTATTGATGTTGCACGGGCGAGCGCAGCCGCTGGAGAATCTGTGCGCGAGGGACGCGAGCGCGTCAGAAATCGACGACGGAGCCGAACGAGCCGTCCGCGACCGCGTCCGCGACCGCCGACTCGTCGACCTCGGGCACGTCGCTGGGGTACTTCTGCTGGAAGTAGCCGACGATGTTTCCGACGTCGCGGGCCAGCAGCTCCTCGGCGTTCTCGTGGTCGCTGGGTGTGGCCTGCGGCCAGTCGAACAACGTCACGCCGTCCTCGCTGACGAAGACGTTGTACTCGCTGACGTCGGCGTGGACGTAGCCCGCCTCGTAGGCGGTCGCCAGCTCCCGGAGCACCAAATCGAGGACGCCGCTGGCCTGCTCGGGCTCCAGTTGCGCGCGCGAGAGCTCCACGCCGTCGATGCGCTCCATCACGATGGCGTGGCGGTTCTGGTCGACCGGCCGCGGCACGTTCACGTCCGGGTACAGCGTCTCCAAGGCGTCGTACTCGCGCTCGGCGGCCTTCCGTGCGGTGTACTGCCACGACGTGTGTTCCTTGTCGCTGGTGTAGTCGCGGCCGCGGTGGACCTCCCGGAACTGGGTGTAGCCCTCGCGGTGGAACTTCAGCGCCATCGGGCGGAACGACTGCACCTCGTAGACGTCGCTCTCCTTGCCGACGCCCAGCGGCGACCCGAACCCCTCGACGGTGTCCCGCTCCGCGAACGCGTGCAGCGCGAGCGCGTCGTAGCCCGCGAACGTGAGCTGGACGCCCTCGTACTGGATGGTCTTCCGTTCGAGGAACTCCAAGTCGAGCATCCTGTCGAGCCGGTAGTCGACCTCTTCCTGCGTCAGCCGGGAGAACTCCGGGAGCTTCTCGCGGCTCACCCACTCGGAGAACCGCATCCCGTGTTCGACCCCCGAGAGCAGGTGGAAGTCCTCCGGGTCGAGGTCCGCCATCTCGGCGGCGACGTTCCGAACCATTCGCCCGAACGTAGCGCGCCGGTAGGGATAAGCTACGCGCCGCGCGCCGAGCACGCGACCCAGATTTCCGGGCGACTCGCCCCGCAGTGGCAGTCGTTCTGTTCTCCCTCACGAAATCGGCTAATTCGGTTGTCTGAGTCGCTTTTCGACTGATACTCTCTGTTTGGCGAAAACTCTCCTGCAACCACGATAAATTCTATGCCACGATATAGAATGCTGGTGGCGTGGCCATTTGCTGGCCGCGACCGCGCACAGATTCCTGCGGCGCTCGGCGCGCTCGCTGGCGGTGAGCGTACGCGCCGGCAGACGCACGGCTTTTTGTCGGGGGCCGCGAACCCCGTGCTATGACGCTGGCCGACCGCGAGTGGCGGCTGATTCCCGAGGCGGCCCGCGACGGGCCGATGCAGATGGCGCTAGAGGAGGTCGCTGCGGAGACCGCCGCCGACGGCGGGCCGCGGACGGTCCGCGCGTACCAGTGGGCGCCATCGACACTCTCGATGGGCTACCGGCAGGACGCGGACTCCGTCGACTGGGCGTACGCCGAGCGCGAGGGCGTCACCGTCACGCGCCGGCAGACGGGCGGCGGCGGCATCTACCACGACGAGCACGCCGACATCTCCTACAGCGTTATCGCGCCCGCCGACGAGCTTCCGGGCGACCTGATGGACTGCTACGAGCTGCTCTGCGAGCCGATTCTGTCGGCGTTCCGCGAGATGGGCGTCGACGCGGACTTCGTGAGCGAGGAGCAGCCCGCGATTCACGAGCCCGCGTGCTACCTGCGCGCGCTCCACCCCGCCCACGACATCGCCGTCGACGGCCGGAAAATCAGCGGGAACGCCCAGTACCGCACCCGCGACGCGGTCATCCAGCACGGATCGCTCTCGTACGACCTCGCGGTCGACGCCCACCTCGGCGTGTTCGCCGAGCACGGCGTGAGTGCTGACCGGTTCCGCGAGCGCGTGACGAGCATCCGCGAGGAGTGCGGTATCGACCGCGAGGAGGCGGTGTCGGCGCTGGAGGACGCGCTCGCTGAGTGGTGCGACGCGCGCGTCGGCGAGTGGAGCGACGACGAACTCGCGGCCGCCCGCGAACTCGCCGACGAGAAGTACGCGACCGACGAGTGGACCCGCGAGCGGACCGCGCCGACTAACTGAACCCGAACGTCTCCGCTTCACTGCCGACGTGCTCTTCGACGGCGCGCCGAATTTCCTCCAGCGGCGGCTGGTCGCGGCTCGGGTCGAGGGGGTGCTCGCCGATCCAGCGGTACTGCACGACGCCGTCCGTGTCGACGAGGAACACCGAGCGCTTCGCCCGCGGGAACACCTTCAGCGCTCGGTACGTGACGCCGAACGCGTCCGAGACGGCGAGGTCGGTGTCGGCGTACAGCGGGAAGTCGATGTCGAGGTAGTCGATGAACCGGTGGTGGGTCGCCTCGCGGGACTTGCTCACGCCGACGACGCGCACGTCCTCCGTGGACGTGAACCAGCCGTAGTCGCGGAACGAGCACCACTCGTTCACGCAGTCCGGGCTGAAGTCGTTCGTGTAGAAGACGACCAGCACGGGCCGGTCGGCGTAGAGCGCGGACAGCGCCGTCTCCTCGACGCTGCCGTCCGCGCGGACCAGCGGCGCGGCCACGTCGCCGACCTCGTCCCCGACGTCGAGTGCGTCCCCCCGCGTCATACGCTGATAGGAGCGCTCCCCGGGGAAAGATGTTCCGACGCTTCGAAGCCTCTATGCCCCCTGCGGCGAACGACAGCGTATGCGAGTAGGCGCACACGTCTCTATCGCGGGCGGCGTCGACAACGCCGTCGAGAACGAACTGGACGTCGGCGGGAACTGCGGGCAGATTTTCACGCACTCCCCGCAGGTGTGGCAGGACCCGAACATCGAGGACGGCGAGGCCGAAGCGTTCCGCGCGGGAACGACCGAGAGCCTCGACGGCCCGTGGGTCATCCACTCGTCGTACCTCGTGAACCTCTGCACGCCCAAGGAAGACCTCCGCGAGAAGTCCGTGGACAGCATGCAGAAGGAGGTCGACGCCGCGGACAAGCTCGGCATCGAGTACGTCAACGTCCACCTCGGCGCGCACACCGGCGCGGGCGTCCAGCAGGGGCTGGACAACGCCGTCAGCGCGCTCGACGAACTGGACATCCCCGACGGCGTCACCGTGCTCGTGGAGAGCGACGCGGGCTCGGGCACGAAGCTCGGCGGCGACTTCGAGCACCTCGCGTACGTCCTCGAAGAGTCGGGCCACGACCTCGGGGTCTGCGTGGACACCGCGCACGCGTTCGCCGCGGGCTACGACCTCTCGTCGCCCGAGGCGGTCGCGGAGACGCTCGCGGAGTTCGACGACGTCGTCGGCTTCGAGCACCTGCACTGCGTCCACCTCAACGACTCCAAGCACGACTGCGGCACGAACAAGGACGAGCACGCGCACATCGGCGAGGGGCTCATCGGCGAGGCCGGCATGGACGCGTTCGTCAACCACGACGCCATCGCGGACGTGCCGCTCGTGCTGGAGACCCCCCACGAGGACGGCCGCGGCTTCGAGTGGAACATCCAGAAAGTGCGTAGCCTTCGCGACGACTGACGCGCGAACCAATAGCGGACCCCGCCGCTTTTGCCGACCCCGGTTTTCAGTGAGCGTGTGCGCCGATTCAGCGCCGACTACCTCGAAGCGACGCGCCGCGGCATGTGGGCCGAGCGGGAGGCGTTGGACGCCCTCCGGTTGGGGAGCCGCGAGCGCGTTCTGGACGTGGGCTGCGGCACGGGCGAACTCACGGCCGTGTTCCGCGAGGAGTCCGACGCCGACGTGCTCGCGCTCGACGCGGACGCCGACCTGCTCGGGCACGTCGCCGCCGACGACCGCGTGCTCGGGGACGCGACGCGGCTGCCGTTCCGCGCGGACGTCTGCGACCTCGTGGCGTGTCAGGCGCTGCTCATCAACCTCCCCGACCCCGTGGCCGCCGTCCGCGAGTTCGCGCGCGTCTCCTCGGACCTCGTGGCGGCCGTCGAGCCGAACAACGCCGCCGTCACCGTCGAGTCCACGGTCGCCAGCGAGCCGCCGCTCGCGGCGCGCGCCCGCGAGGCCTACATCGAGGGCGTGGACACGGACGTGTCGCTGGGCGCGGACGCCGCGGACTGCTTCGAGCGGGCGGGGCTCGTGGGCGTTTCGACCACCCAGTACGAGCACGTGCAGGCCGTCCAGCCGCCATACGGCGAGGCTGCGCTGGAGGCGGCGGCGCGGAAGGCCACCGGCGAGCGCCTCGCGGAGCAGCGGCCGACGCTCGCCGCGGGCGGGCTCTCCTCGGACGCCTACGACGCGCTGCGGGCGGAGTGGCGCGAGATGGGCCGGGAGGTCGTCGCGCAGATGCGCGAGGACGACTACGAGCGCGTCGAGACCGTCCCCTTCTACGTGACCGTCGGGCGCGTCCCCGAGTGACGCTGGCCGGATTTCCGATTCTCCGAGCTTTATTCGCGTCCGGGGTCACGTCGAGGTATGGACGACCGAGTCCGCCGCCACGCCGAGATTCTGGTCGAGGACTGCGCCGCCGTTCAGCCCGGCGACATGGTGCTGGTGCAGGCGTCGAAGGAAGCCGAGGACCTCGTGGTCGCGCTCTACGAGAAGCTCGGCGAGGTCGGCGCGCGGCCGACCACGCAGTGGGGGAACGCCCGCGCTTCCCGCGCGTACAACCGCGCGATGGACGCCGACGACTACGAGACGAAGGTCCACGACCTCGCCGCGATGGAGGAGACGGACGTCGTCTTCCTGATCGGCGGGGACGGGAACGCCTTCGAGAGCAGCGACGTGCCGCCGGAGAAGTCGCAGGCCGCGAGCCGCGCGCACGGCCCGATTCTCGAAGAGCGCCTCGGGAAGCGCTGGGTCATCACCCAGCACCCGACGCCCACGGGCGCCCAGAAGGCCGAGATGAGCACGGAGGCCTACGAGGACTTCGTCTACGAGGCCGTCAACAAGGACTGGGACGCCCAGCGCGAGTTCCAGTCCCAGCTCGTCGAACTGCTGGACCCCGCCGACGAGGTGCGCGTCGTCTCCGGAGACACGACGGACGTGACGATGAGCGTCGCGGGCATGGACGCCGCAAACGACTGGGGCGACAAGAACATGCCCGCGGGCGAGGTGTTCACGTGCCCGGTGCCGGACTCCGTGGAGGGCGAAGTCCTGTTCGACAAGCCGCTCATCCGGGCTGGAAAAGAGATTCAGGGCGCGTGGCTGGAGTTCGAGGACGGCGAGGTCGTGGACTTCGCCGCCGACCAGCACGAGGACGCCCTCGAAGGCATCCTGAACACCGACGAGGGGTCCCGGCGGCTCGGCGAGCTGGGCATCGGGATGAACCGCGACATCGACCGGTTCACGTACAATATGCTGTTCGACGAGAAGATGGGCGACACCGTCCACATGGCCGTCGGCGGCGCCATCGCGGAGTGCGTCCCCGACGACCAGCCGTTCAACGAGTCCGCCACTCACGTCGACATGATCGTGGACATGAGCGAGGACTCCTACATCGAAATCGACGGCGAAATCGTCCAGCGGGACGGGACGTTCCGATTCGAAGACGGCTTCGAGGGGTAGCTGTTTTTTAGCGTAGATTTTTGCGGCGCGAGCGCCGGAAAAAGGTACGCGCAAATCGTCCAGCGGGACGGGACGCTCCGGTTCGAGGACGGCTTCGAGGCGTAGCGTAGTGGCTTAGGTCGGGTCAGACCACGTCGCCGCGAACGGTCGCGCCCTCGGACTGCTCGCGGCGGGCTTCGACGGCGTCGGCGGCGACTGCGGCTTCCTCCTCGTCGGCGCCGAGCATCTCCAGCGCGCCGGCGAGCGTCGGGAAGACGAGTTCGCCGTCGCGGAGCTTCTGGAACGCGTCGTCGCTGCGCTCGCCGTCGGCCCACAGACAGACGCCGCGGGGGTCGAGGACGTTCTCGTAGGTCTCGGTGGCTCGCGCGCCCTCCAGCCGCTGGGTGACGTTGTCCTCGAAGCCCGCGTTGCAGACTTCGAGGTGAATCGGCTCGTCGTCGTCGAGGAGGTGGGCAGCCAGACAGCGCTCGGGCGCGACGTGGCCGTTGTCGTTCGCGCGCAGGTACTCGGGGTGGTCGTCGGCCCACGACGCGCGCACGGTCCTCCCGACGCCTTTGACGCCGTACTCGCGCTCGAACTCGCCGGCGCGGTCGGCGTCGTCCCCGCGCATGAGGATGTCCTTCGTGAGGTAGACGTCCAGCCGCTCGACGGGGTCGAGGCCGAGCGCCACGTCGCCGTACACCCAGATTTCGCGCACCGGCACGGGCATCTCCTCGCCAGCGACCGTCTCCACGAGCGCGTCCACGCGGTCGACGGCGGCTTCTCTGTCCATCGCTTCCCCGTAGCCCGCGAACGCCGAAAACGGTTCCGCACGGCCGCCCGAATCGAAAGACCGACCCTCGCCGAGCGCCTACCGCGAGTAATTCGGGTCGGTCCGCTCGGACCGACGAACCACCATGCCGGCCACGCAAATCAAAGACCCCGTCCACGGCTACGTCGAACTCGACCAGCCGCTCGTCGACCACGTCCTCGACCACCGCGCGTTCCAGCGGCTCCGCCACGTCCGCCAGCTCTCCGCGACCTACCTCGTGTATCCGGGCGCGAACCACACGCGCTTCGAGCACTCGCTGGGCGTCTACCACCTCGCGCGCACCGTCTTCGAGAACCTCCGCGAGCAGTCGTACTTCTACCGGGACGCCACCACCGCGGAGCTGGACGACATCCAGCGCACGCTGGAGTGCGCGGCGCTGCTCCACGACGTCGGCCACCCGCCATTCTCCCACCTCGGCGAGCGCTTCGTAGACACCGACGAACTCCGCGAGCGGCTCGCCGACCGCGGGCTCCGCGAGGCGTTCGTCGACGCCGGCGTCGGCGCCGCGCCCATCCGCGAGGCGTCCGCGCACGAACTGCTGGGCTGTCTCATCATCCTCGAAGAGTTCGGCGACGGGCTCCGCGAGATGGGCGTCGACCCCCACGACGTCTGCGCGCACGTCCTCGGGTACAGCCTCGAATACGAGCGCGGCGGCCGCTGGCAGCACGGCGTCGCCGCCCAAATCCTGCACTCGCCCATCGACGTCGACCGCCTCGACTACATCACCCGGGACAACCAGATGACGGGCGCGGACGTGCTCAGCTTCGACACCGACCGCATGGTCGGCTCCTACACCGCCCACCCCGAGGAGGGGCTCGCGCTCTCGGACAAGGCCCTCTCGACCATCGGCAACTACCTCGAAGGCCGCATCGCGGTCTACATGTGGGTCACCCAGCACCACAAGTCCGTCTACGCCCACGTCCTCCTGAGCGAACTGCTGGACGAACTCGCCGCGCTCGCGGACGAGCCACTGGTCACCGCCGACCGCGTCCTCGACGAGGAAATCGACGACAACACGCTGATGGAGCGGCTGCGCGTCGCCGCCCGCGACAACCCAGACTCCACGCTCGCCGCGCTCTACGACCGCTTCCGCGCGCGCCGCTTCCCCGAGACGTGCTGGAAGCACCGCATCGCGTACGCCGACCGCGTGGACGCCGACCTCGACGAGTTCAGCGACTGGCTGGTCGCCCACGCCGACCGCCTCGAAGCCGCCCTCGCCGCCGAACTCGGCGTCCCCGACCACGAGGTGTGGGTCGAGCAGTCCTACGTCCCCGAGTACGAGCCCCAAGCCCTCGAAGACATCCCCATCGCGTACGGCGACACCACGCGCTCGGTCGGCGACTGGGGGCTGTACGGCGAGCGCGCGTTCGACCGCCCGATTCCGTTCGTCTACGTCCCCCACGGCGTCGAGACGGAGGCCACCGAGACGCTCGTCGAGTGGTTCCACGCAGAGCAGCGCGAGTAAGCTAACGCTCCTTCCATCTCCCCGATTCTGGCCCGTTTCGACTCCGCGAGCCGTTCTGCCACCGATTCTGTGCGCCGCCATTACTCGCGTTCGCGGATTCGCTATCTCTACATGTGATTTACGAGGCTCGCCGTCGGTCGAGACGTAACGGTGAAACGCCGGCGTTGCCAACGCGTACGCAATGGATTGCACCAAGTGCGACCGCGAGGCCGTGATGCACGCGGCGTACTCCGGCGCCCACCTCTGCGAGCGCCACCTCTTCGAGAGCGTCGAGCGCCGCGTGCGGCGGCGCGTCCGCGAGGACGACATGCTCCCCGACGACGCCACGCCCGAGGACCCCGAGACGTGGGTCATCGGGCTCTCCGGCGGGAAGGACAGCGTCGTCCTCACGGACATCATCGAGGAGACGTTCGCCGAGGACCCCCGCGTCGAGTTGGTCGCGCTCACCATCCACGAGGGCATCGAGGGCTACCGCGACGAGAGCCTCGCGGCCTGCGAGGAGCTGGTCGCCGAGCGCGACGTCCGCCACGAGGTCGTCGCGTACGCCGACGAGTTCGACGTGGAGATGGACGACGTGGCTGACGACGACCCGCTGGACATGGCGCCCTGCGCGTACTGTGGGGTGTTCCGCCGGGACATCCTCGCGCGCTACGCCGAGGAGTACGGTGCGGACAAGCTCCTCACCGGCCACAACCTCGACGACGAGGCCGAGACCGCGCTCATGAACATCTTCGAGGGGAACGTCGAGCAGGTCGCCAAGCACTTCGACGCCAGCCTCGGGCCGTTCGACGAGCGCACGCCGAAGGAGGACATGATTCCGCGCGCGAAGCCGCTCCGTGACGTCCCCGAGAAGGAGGTCGCGCTGTACACCCAGCTCCGGGACCTCCCCGTCCACATGGAGGAGTGCCCGCACGCCAGCGAGGCGTTCCGCGGCGAGATTCAGGACTTGCTGTTGAAGCTCGAAGAGAACCATCCGGGGACGCGCCACTCCATCATGGCGGGCTACGAGGAGCTCGCGGGGCTGGCGGCCGACGAGTACGGCGACGAGGACGCCGACGTCGGCGAGTGCGAGGAGTGCGGTGCGCCGACGACGCGGGACCGCTGCCGGAAGTGCGCGCTCGTCGAGGCCGTCGACGCGGTCTGAGGGCGTGCGACACCCGCAGCTTCGCGGGCGAACGCTGACTCGAAAAGAACCGGCGTGTTACCGGATGACGTCGAGGCCGTTGTTCTTCTCCTCGACTTCTTCCTTCCCGCCGTCGGAGTGCGCGCCGAACTCGCCGGAGGTGCCGCTGTCGTCGACGGCGCGCTGCTTGGCGTCGGCGTCGACGTCGTTGAGCTCTTGGCGGGACTTGTCGGCCTGCTTCTGCGTGCTCGGGCCGAGCACCTGTGCGGACTGCACGCCGGTCATGATGGCCATGACGCGGACCTTGCCCTTGTAGTTCTCCTGGATGCGCGCGCCCCAGATGACGTTCGCGCTCGCGTCCAGCCGCTCCGTGATGTTGTCCGCGATGCCCTCGGCCTCTTTGAGCGTGAGGTCCGGGCCGCCCGTGATGTGGACGAGGCCGCCGCTCGCGCCGCGGTAGTCGACGTCCAGCAGCGGGTGGTTCATCGCGTCCTTGACGACCTCGTTGGTCTTGTTCTTGTCTTGGGTCTCGCCGACGAGCATCACCGCGACGCCGCCCTGATTCATGATGGCGGTCATGTCGGCGTAGTCGAGGTTGATGAGGCTGGGCTGGGTGATCGTCTCGCTGATGCCCTTCACGGTCTCCGCGATGATCTGGTCCATCACGGAGAACGCCTTCCCGATGGGGAGGTTGGGCACGTAGTCGAGGAGGCGGTTGTTGTCGAGGACGATGATGGAGTCCGCCTCGTCGCGGAGCTTCTCCAGTCCCTCCTCGGCTTTGACGGTGCGGGCGCGCTCGACGTTGAACGGCGTCGACACCATGCCGACGACGATTGCGCCCTGCTCTTTGGCGATCTTGGAGACGACGGGCGCGGCGCCTGTGCCGGTGCCGCCGCCCATGCCGGCGGTCACGAACACGAGGTCCGCGTCGCCGAGCACTTCCTTGATGGTGCCTTGGGCCATCTCGGTGGCGCGCTCGCCCATCGAGGGGTCGCCACCGGCGCCGAGGCCGTTCGTCAGGGACTTCCCGACGAGAATCTTCGTGTCGGCCTCGATCATCTTCAGGTGCTGTTTGTCGGTGTTGATGGCGACCGTGTCCGCGCCCTCGACGCCGATGTTGTACAGGCGGTTGACGGTGTTGTTGCCCGCGCCGCCCGCGCCGACGATGACGATGCGCGGGTCGCCGAACTCGTCGCCGTCGCTGTCGGCGTCCATCTCTCGTTGTTCGGCTTCGGCGTTGTCGAGGGCGTCCTGAACGATGTCCTGCATCGTTACACCTTCGCCCAGCTGTTCGTGCTGGTCTGTTCGGTCTGTTCGTCTATCATCTCACGGACGGCAGACCGAATCGCTTCGCTGCGATTCGGGAACTTGCCCCGTTCGACCATCTGTTCGACCTCGTCGATCTGCTGTTTCGGAATGCGGAGTGTCACACGCTCCATTTTTGGTATCCCCGTTGTGGTAAGACGGCGTTCGACCGGGAGTGTGTCTTACAGAACCGGTGGGCGGGTCATAACCCCGCGCCGTCGTACGATTCCCTGTAAGACAACCGTCTTACGTACAACTACCCACACCGTGGCAACGTATATAATTAACGGCGGTTGTAAACAAGTGTCTTACCGGTCGAGCGCGTCCGCCGACGCCGTCCGCCGCCCGCAGTGTGGACAGAACGACCAGTCCGCCCGCACCTCGTCGCCGCACTCGCAGAACACGCGCCGCGTCGCCTTCTCGCCGCAGTTCGGACAGTACACGTGGTCCTCGGACAGCGACTCTCCGCACTGCGCACAGCTCTGCTCGTCGCTCCGGTCGGGTGTACGCCCGCGTCCTTCCGCCCGTTCGGGCTCGCGCCGGTCATCGCGGCGCGGCTCCGCGCGCAGGCCGTCGGCCGCATCGACCGTAATTCGCACGTTTACGTCGCGCTCGCGGGCTCGCCGGTCGAGACGCCGCTCGACGAGTTCGTCGACGCGCTCGCCGAGGACGTCGTCGATGCTGTCGTCCGCGTCGGCGTCGCCGTCGAGGTACGCCCGCAGCGCCTCGCGCATGACCTCGCTCTTGGACTCGTCGAGGTCGTCGACGGCGTCCACGAGGTCGTCGTCCGCGCGGAAGGTTATCTTCGACATGCGCCGTTCGGTAATGCGTACCATCTCCGGGGACTTCAACCCATCCCACGCGTCTGACGCGCGTCGCCCGATTCCGAATGGTAACCCTTAAATCCGACCCACGGCCTACGAACGAATGCATCCGCCCTTAGCTCAGACTGGTAGAGCAGTCGACTGTAGATCGACTTGTCCCCCGTTCAAATCGGGGAGGGCGGACTTCCTGCGGAACTCAAACCGAATAGACTCGAATATGTCAGTCCCACGCTCGGGAACGGAGTGAGGTAGGCGGTCTGGATTTCGGGGTATCTTAGGAGTTAGGAGCGCGCAGCGAGGTCGCGCCGACCGAATGGGAGTACACGACCTCGCCGCACCTACGTGGGGGCCCTCACGACCGCTGTGGGGGTCCCCGTTAGGGGTGTGGCTAAGGCCACCAGTCCAAAACACACCGCATCTTACACTACAACATAGCTCTTCCTGGATTAGTATCAATCTAGGAAGAATCGACCCATGGGATTGCTCCACTCAATATTCAGATATTCTAGACTCGCCTAATGTTTTGTTTTTATGTGGTGTGCGAATTATCTGGAAACATGGTTTCAACAGAGATCACTGTTGGTGATAGAGAGATCATTGATAGTGGAGTTGTGACTGCATTTAATGACGAAAAAATCAACATAAAACTCTCTCCAGACAGTCAGACTGGCTCAAATAATGAGGAGTCTGATAGTGGTGACCTAGAGTTCATTTTCACCCTAACTGAGGATAGCGACGAAGACCCCTCTATCAAGGTAAACCCAATTAATGACAACGTTGCTGAATATGAATTAGTGAATATGCGGAATACTGAAATGGAGAGGGGTGGCGTAACACCACGAAAGGGGCTGATTAAGCCCATTGAAGTGGGTGACATGGGGGGAAGAAAGATTCTAATGAATTTCCAGGTATCTGGCAGAAGCAGCCAGGAGGTGGATCTTAGGGCTATTGATTTTTATTATTCGATCTACCTCGGAGGTGAAGTTGATGAGTGATGATAGCGTTGAGTCTAGTGTCCGGTTGGATGTTGACGATGACGTGGTGATACACGATACAAAGGATCCTGAGGAGATCTACGTCACTAATCCTTCAAAGATGAAGCTCGTGTTAAAGGAGTTTGAGGATGCTATTCGTGCAAAAGCCCAAGTAGCGAATCCTGTTGTGTTGGGGATTACGACCCTATCTGTATTATTCGTGTCAGATTTTAGCACCACCTTCGGAATATCTGCTAAAGTTTGGGAATCTATGTTTCTACTCATAACTCTGGGTTGTGGGATTTGGTTCCTCAGGTCTGTCTATTCGGTATACAAATTGCGCGAAAAGTCAAAGCTAGAATACGTCGTAGAAGAGCTAAAATCATATGATGAAGAACAAACTAGATCTGGGTGACTGCATCAACACCCCTCGCGGTTTCACTCTGAAAAAACTCAATTCCTGAATCTGCACACGACCTCACAAATCTCGTGTGAACATCTCTACGCATCCACTCAAGCAGTAGCGACGAGAGAAACCGCGACTAATTCTCTCCCGCCCGAATCCCCGTTAAGAGAGTAATCCGCCGCTAGTCGTCGCCGACGTCGGGCGACTGGTGGGGCGCGGAGCCGGTGGAGCCGGCGACGTTCTCGCGGAGGTCGGCTTCGATGGCTTCGAGCGTGCGGCCTTTCGTCTCGGGGACCAGCGAGTACGTGAACACGAGCGCGACGGCGCTGAAGACGCCGAACAGCCAGAACGTCGCGGAGGGGCCGACGCTCGCCGTGAGAATCGGGAACGACAGCGACACCGCGAGGTTGGCGCCCCAGTTGGCGACCGTCGCCAGTCCTTCGGCGGAGCCGCGGACCGACAGCGGGTAGATCTCGGAGATGAGCAGCCAGAAGACGGGGCCGAGGCCGACGGCGAAGAAGGAGATGTACAGCATCAGGCAGACGGTCGCGGCGATTCCGAGCACGCCGGAGAGCCCGGGGAGGTAGAAGATGACGCCGAGCGCGGCGAGCGTGACGGTCATGCCGCCGGTGCCGACGAGCAGGAGGGGGCGACGGCCGACGCGGTCGACGAGGCTGATGGCGACGACGGTGATGCCGACGTTGACCGCGCCGATGCCGACGGTGGCGAGGATGGACGCGGTGCTGCCGAAGCCCGTGGATTCGAGGATGGTGGGCGCGTAGTACATCACGGCGTTGATGCCCGTAATCTGCTGGAGGACGGCGAGGCCGACGCCGACGACGAGCGCGGGGCGGAGCCACGGCGCGAGGAGGTCGCGGAGGCTGGTGCCGGACTCGCGTTCGACGGTCTCCTCGATTTCCGCGAGCTCCTCGTCGACGCTCCCTTCGCGGGTGCGTTCGAGGACGCGGCGGGCGTCGTCGGGGCGGCCGTGGCTGAACAGCCAGCGCGGGCTCTCGGGCATCTTCAGCACGCCGAGCCCGAGGACGACGGCGGGCACCATGCCGGTGCCGAGCATCCACCGCCACGCGCCGCCGTCGGCGAACGCGTAGTTGACGAAGTATGACGAGAGGATGCCGATGGTGACCATCAGCTGGTGGAGCGAGGTGAGGCCGCCGCGAATCTTCGGCGGCGCGATTTCGGAGATGTACAGCGGGCCGACGACGGAGGCGAAGCCGATGGCGACGCCGTCGACGAGTCGGCCGGCGACGAGCACGGGGACGTTGGGCGCGACCGACATCAAGAACGACCCGATGAAGAAGACGACGGCGGACAGCAGGATGAGCTTTCGGCGGCCGATTCGGTCTGCGAGCCGTCCGCCGAGCATCGCGCCGCCGGCGGCGCCGGCCATGGCGCCGCTGACGACGATGCCTTCGACGAGCGGCGAGAGGCTGAACGTGTCGTTGATGAACAGGATGGCCCCGGAGATGATGCCCGTGTCGAAGCCGAACAGCAGGCCGTTGAGCGCCGCCATCGCGGCGACGACGTAGACGAAGCGGGATTCTCCGCCGAGGCGCTCGATGGAGTCAGTGAGTCCCATCGTGTATCACGGATTTTTACTACACCTATAAAAAATTCTTTGGGATTTCCAGTGTGCCGGAAACGGACGACAGCGCCGCCGACGCCGCAGATGTATTCGTAACGTCGAGCGCGGAATTTTCGCTACCACTCCCGAAAATATTTTGCCGGGTAGCGCGGAACCCTCGCACGTGACACACCTCGTCGCGGACGACCCCGAACGGTCACTCGTCGACGCGCTGCCGGCCGACGTGGTGACCGTCAGCGCCGCGGCAGTCCGCGACGACCTCGCCCGCGCCGACCCGGACGTGGTCGTGGTGGATGCGACCGCCGTTCCCGACCCCGCCGCCGTCGTGGACGCCGTCCGCTCGACCACCGACGCCGTGGTCGTCGCCGTCGGCGCGACGACGCTCGACGCCGACATCGCGTGCGCGTCGACGGGGGGACCCGCTGTCGCCGCCGCCGTCGAGCGCGCCCACGCCATCGCCGCCTACCGCCAGTCGGTGTCGGACCTCTACGAGGCGTGCCGCGAGCGGGCGCTCGGTCGCCCCGACGAGGACGTTCGCGCCCGGCGGGAGTCCGCCGACGACAAGTTCGCGTCGCTCCCCGACGACCGGGAGTCGTTCGCAGCCGCGCTCCGTGGGGGGGAGGAGGATGGTTGAGGCGTTCGCCGTCGCCTCCGGGAAGGGCGGCACCGGGAAGACGACGAGCACGCTCGCGCTCGGGATGGCGCTCGCCGAGGACCACGACGTGACGGTCGTGGACGCCGACACCGGGATGGCGAACCTCCTGTTCCACGCCGGGCTCGCGGACGTGGACGTGACTCTCCACGACCTCCTGATTGCCGACGGCAGCGCCGCCGTCTCTGACGCCGTCTACGAGCGCTACGGGATGCGGGTGGTCCCCTGCGGCACGGGTCTCGGGGCGTTCCGCGCGGCGGACCCGGCGCGGCTCCGCGGCGTCGTCGCCGACCTCGCCGCCGACACGGACGTGCTCCTGTTGGACTCGCCGGCGACGCTGGCGAGCCGCAGCGCCGTCCTCCCGGTGGTGCTGGCGGACCGCGCGGTGCTGGTCGTCCAGCCGACCATTCCCGCCATCTCGGACGCGCTCAAGGTCCAAGAGTACGCCACGTCCTACGGCACGGGCGTCGCGGGCACGCTCTACAACAAGGTCCAAGACCCCGAGGCCGTCGAGCGCGTCGCCGCGAAGTCGGGGAAATACTTCGAGGGCGAGACGCTCGGCACCGTCCCCGAGGACGACGCGGTGCGGGCGGCGCGGCGCGCGGGCGAGCCGCTGCTGGCGCACGCGCCGGACAGCGACGCCGCGGCCGCGTACCGGCGGGCCGCCGACGCAATCGACGTTCGGGACGCCGACGCCGAATCGGTCGCCGACCGCTTCCGGAGCGCGGTCGTCCCCGAGCAGCCATGACGGAGCTGACGTTCGCGCGCGTCGTCGACGACACGGCGGCCGCGCTGTCGCTGGCGCTCGACCGCGAACTCACCGGCCACGCCGTGCTCACGCCGCAGGACGCGCTCCTCCTCGACGACGACGGCGCGGGCGTCGTCGCGTTCACCGACGGCGTCCCGACGCACGTCCACCACACCGAGACCGGCCGCGGCGGCGCGCCCGCGCTCGCGTCGCTGGCGGCCACCGGCCCGCTGCGCGTGGAGTGTTACGCCGGCGACGACGGGTCGGTCCCGCGGACGGACCGGACTGCGGTCGCGCCGGGGACGCCCGCCGAGCGCCTCGCGGGCGACGACGAACTCGCCGCTCGAACCCGGGACGCCGCCCGAGCCGCGGACATCGACGACGCCGACGCCAACGACGCGGGCGACCCCGACGCTGTCGAGGCGTTCCTCGCGGACGAGCAGAAGGTCGAGGCGATTCGGGACCGCGCCCGCGAAGAGGCCCGCGAGCGCGCCGAGGAGTGGGGGTTCGACGACCTGTAGTCACCGCTGCCGGGCGACGTGCCCGAACCGGGTCGTCCCCGCGGGCGTCGTGACGCGCACGTCGAACGCGACCGCCACGACGACCGTCTCGCCCGCCCGCTCCTGCACGAGGACGCCGCGCCTGACTTCGCACGCGCCGAACGACCGCCCGGCCCCGCCCGGACAGGCGACGCGCTCCGCGAGCCCACTATCGTAAGTCACGTTCACGACGACGCCGTCGCCGAGGCGCGCCCGTTCGACCGCGGTGAGCCGGGACGCCAGCGCCGCTTCCACTCGTTCGACGGCGCGCTCCCTGTCCGTCCACGACGCGCCTGTACCTGCTTCTGCTGCGTCGTCGGCGACGCGGTCCAGCACGCGCGTGACGCGCTCGCCGTGGTCCTCGTCCACGTCCGCGATGCCGGGCGCGTACCCGAACTGGAGGTACGCGGCCGCGACCGGGACGAGCGCGAGCGCGGCGACGGCGGCTGCGACGAGCACGAGCTGGCCGCGCTCGCTCACGCGTACCACACCCAGATTGTGACGCGGCCGGTCGTCGTCGGGACGCGCGCGACGCCCACCGCGGCGCTCGACGGCCGGACGTGGCCGACCTCGCCGTAGGGCGTCCGCACGCGGAACATGAGGTTGTCCGGGAGGATGCGGTCGACGCGGCGCTCCAGCGCGTCGCGCTCGCGCTCGAAGGCCGCCTCGGAGGCCGCGACCTCCGCCAGCCGGGTGGCGTCGCCGTGCTGTGGCGGCTCGTTCGCCAGCACGGTCGCCGCGTCCTGCGCGTACGCGTCGAGCTGCGCCTGCTCGCCGACGCCGCCCGTGGGCGTCCCGAACGCGAACGCGCTCGCCACCGCGACCACGAACAGCACGCCGACGCCCGCTTCGACGATCGACAGCGAGAGCTGGCCCCGCGGCGCCCAATCACGCATCGACGGTCACCCCGAGGACGGCTTTCGTCGTGGTCTCCGCGCGGTACGCGACGGTCACACTCCCCGGCGCGAGGTCGCTGTCGGCGGCGAACGACAGCGTGACCGTGTCGTACCGGGAGAGACTGATGTCGTACGCGCCGTCGAGGCCGGCGCCGTCGTGGAGAACGATGCGTTCGTTCGCCCGGACAGTCGTCACGCTCGCCGCGCCGGTGTCGAACGTCAGCGTCGCGTTCCCGGTTCGGCGCGGCAGCGTCACGCTGTCGCTGTTCTCGAAGCCGGGCACGAGCGTGCGCCGGCCGGCGTCCGCGACGAGGAGGACGCGGCGCATCGTCGCGCTGCTCGCGGGGTCGCCGCGCTCGACGAGCCGGTCGCCGTCGAGTGTCACCCGCAGGTCGGCACCCTCGGGCAACCGGCCGTCCAGCCGCGCGCTCGCGTTCTCGACGGCCGCCCGAGAGAGCACGTTCGCGCGCACGCTCAGCGGCCCGTCGGCGGCGACGAGGCGCTCGGCGACGCTGGCCGCGAGTCGGCTGTCTTCCGGGTCGGTGTTCGCGCCCGCGAACGCGCTCCCAGCCAGCCCGACGGCGGCCGCGACGCTCGCGGCGACCAACAGCAAGGCGACCGCCAGCGCCGGGAGGTTCGCTTGCCCGCGGGTCACGCCGACCCCTCCGCGAGTTCGACGACGAGGCCGCCGTCCGGGTGCGCTCGCACGCGAACGAGCACCTCGCTGTCCGTCCAGTTTCCCCGGACGGCCCGCACGCGCTCGGGGAGCACGAGCGCGGTTGTGCCACCGACGCTGCGGTGCTCGTGGACGAGCGAGAGGCTGGTGTCGTTCGCTGTGATGCGGTAGCCGCGCCCGCGAATGGTCGCCGGGAGGCTGACGCGTCGCTCTGCGACCACCTCGCCCGCGTCGGCCTGCACGCCCGCGCGCGACGGCACCGCCGCTTCGACGTTCGCGGCCGCGTGCTGGAGCGCTCGCTCGCCGACCTCGTCGGCCGCGCCGGTGCGCGCGTTCGGGACGACGCCGCCGTACAGCGCCGACGTGAGCAGCGCGACGAACAGCACGACGATGCCGGCCTCCAGCGCCTTCCCGACAGCGGGGGCGACCGCGCGGCTGTCGGTCACGTCACGGCCACCTCCGTCTCGTGGACGACGACGTACGCGGTCCGCGCGCCCGGGAAGTCCGCGACGACGCTCGGCGTCCCGTCGCCGTCGATGTCGCGCTCGGTGACGGTGGCGTTCATGCGCTCGAACTGCGCGCGCACCGCGTCGGTGTGGGTCGTCTCGACGGCGACGCGGTAGCCGCCGCGGCCGAGGTTCCGGCGGTCGTGGGTGACGTTCGACCGGAGCGTGTACGTCACGCCGCCGCTGGCGGTCCGGTCGATGTCGCCGCGGAGCGCGGGCACGCCGACGACGAGCACGTCCGGGTCCGCGGTCACCGTCACGGGCGACCGCGTCCGCGACCAGCCGGCGCCGTGCGCGAGCACCGCGCCCGCGAGGTAGGTCGCGCCCCGGTCGTCCGCGACGAACCGGAGCGCGTTCGCGTCCACGACGGTGGCGGTCCCGCCGCTGTCGAGCACCCTGACCTCGCGGTCCAGCGTCTCCAGCCGCCCGCTCGCGAACGAGACGGTGCCGCGGCGCACGCCAGTGGTCTCGACGGGCCGGAGCGCGTCGTCGAGGTCGGCTGCGACCCGCTGGGCGTCGCTGGCGGCGGCGTGCTGGTCGACGACGGTGCCGACGCTCGCGGTCAGCAGGCCGAGCGCGACGACCGTCACGCCGAGCAGCACGGCGACGCCGACGACGTTCGACTGGCCGCGCTCGCCGCCCGTCACAGCAGTCCCACCCCGGCGAAGACGGCGAACGCGAACGCGACCAGCAGTCCCGAGTGCAGCAAGGCGTCGTAGCGGCCGCGGCTCGCGGCGCCCGCGAACCACCCGCAGGCGAGCATCGTCGCCTGCGTCACGAGGTAGAACCGGTAGCGGTCGCGTTCGTGGTCCACCGCGCCCGGGTCGATGGCGAGCCCGCCCGCGCTAGCCGCGTTCGACACCGAGGACAGCTGCGCGAAGCTGTCCAGCACGGAGACGTTGACCGCGACCGTGATGCCGACGACGAGGACCGCGGTCGTCCAGCCGACGGCGACGTAGACGAGCAGCCGCGACCGCAGCGCGCGCTTCTCGTGGTAGAGCCGCCCCACCTCGGCCTGCAGCGCCTCGAAGGCGGCGTCGGCGTCGCTGCCCGCGTCGAGCGCGCCCGAGACGAGGCCGACGGTCTGGGCGGCCAACTGGGTGTCCACGCGCTCGACGAAGCGGTCGAGGGCGGCCGCGCGCACGTCTTCGCCGCGCGTGGTCACGCCGAGGTTGAACGCGAGGTCGCGGACATCCGGGTTCAGCGGGCCGGCGTCGATGTCGCGCGCGACGCGTTCGACGGCGTCCCCGAACGGCCGGCCGAGGCTGACGTGCCCGGAGACCGCGTGCACGAAGTCCTGAATCTCGCGGTCTTTCGCGTCGTCGATGCGCGCACGGCGGACGGCCACGAGCCCGACGGGCACGGCGAACGCGACGTACGACAGCAGGACGACGTTCGCGGCGTCGAGCCCGCTCTGCCACAGAACGCCGCCGACGGCGAGCGCTGGCGGGGCGAAGACGACCGCGGCGTCCGCGGGGTTCCGCGTGGCGTTCGCGAGCACGCCGAGGCCCGCGGAGCGCTCGTGGCCGCTCCACGCGAACCCCCGCGGCCGCATCTCCACGACGAGGTACGCCGCGAGCGCGCCGACCGCGAGCACGAACGCCGCGCTGCCGTACACGAGCAGTTCGCGGACGGTTGCGGCGCCCAGTGGCGTGGCGACGGTGCGGCCGAGCCCGGGCGCGAGCACGCTCAACACGGTGGCGACGATGACCAACAGCGCGGGGAGCACGAGCAACACGATGAACAGCTCCGCGACGAGTTCGAGGAAGCCGGCGGCGCGCTCGCGGGTGCGCTCGCGGCGGTTCGCCAGCATCCGGGATTCGAGTTCGAGGTACTGCGCGACCGCGTCCGGGCCTTGCGCGGCGTGCTCGCGGAGCTTCAACAGGAACGGCGCGAGCAGTTCCCGGCTGGGCGTGTCGCGGGCGACGACGCGCAGCCCCCGGTCGACGCTCCCCGTGAGGTCGGCGGTGTTGAGCACGTCTTGGAACGCCGCGGCGGTCTCGCCGTACGCGGCCGGCCGGTCCGCGACCCGGGAGAGCAGTTCGCGCTCGTCGGTGGTGCCCGAGGCGAGCACGGAGAGGTAGCGGACCGCGCCGGGCAGCGTGCCCACGATGTCCGACCGGCGGCTGCGGGCGCGCCAGCCGAGGTAGCGGCCGCCGACCGCGACCGCGCCGCGCTTCGCGGCGAACCCCGACGGCACGCCGACGACGACCGCCGCCGTCACGGACGGCGCGAACGGCGACACAGCCGCGAATGGTCCGTGAATCGTTCTCGGGAGGAGGAGTGCGGCGGCCGCGGCCGCGAGCACGCCGCCGGCCGCGAACGCCAGCCACGACGCGCCGTAGACGCGCGCGAGGAACACGTCGAAGCTCACGGTCAGCCGGCTCGCGCGGTAGCGCTTCCGGTCGGCGTCGTGGCGGTCGCGGTCGGCGTGGCGCGCGAACAGCGCGTACAGCGCGCGGTCCACGACGCTCAGCGACGCGCTCACGGCCGTCCCTCCGCGCGGCGACGGGTCACTCGCCGGCCCTCCGCTGGAGGCGCTCGACGGTCGCGGTCTCGTCGGTCCGGAGGTCCGACAGCAGGCCGAACAGTTCGTCGAACCCGGCGACGCCCTCGCGGTCGAGGTACCTGACGTACCGGAGCTTCCGCGCGAACTCCCCGTGCACGTCTTCGACCGGGCGGTCCGTGTGTTCGGCCAGTCGGTCGAAGAACTCCACGGCGTCCGCGCCCTCGAACGCGAAGCCGCCGTCGGGCGTGCGTTCGAGTATCCGGCGGTAGTGGACCTCGCTGCCGTCCTTCTCGACGGTCTCGGTGTCCTCGCCCGGTTCCCCGGCGAGTTCGACGATTTCGCCGACGTAGCGCTCGCCGTCGACGTGTCGCGGGAACACCACGAGGTCGACCTCGCGGAGGAGGTACGCGGGCACGCCCTGCTCGATGGCGCGGTTCACGAGCGTCTCCACGTCCTCGGCGTGCGTGGTGCCGACGACGCCGTGGCCGGTATTGAGGACGTTGGCGAAGCTCTCGAAGCTCTCCTCGGTGTTGATCTCGGCGATGACCTCCACATCCGGATTCAGGTAGTTCGTCTCGGTCATCAGGTCCGCCATGGAGACGCGTTTGAACTCGCGCTCGTGCTCGCGCGTGGTCAGGGAGACGCCGGTCTCGTGGGGGAGCCGGACTTCCCGGGAGCCCTCGTCGATGCTGATGGGGCGGTCGTCGAAGGGGACGAACGGCATGTGGGCGTTCATCAGCGTGGTCTTCCCGACGCCCGTGGGCCCGGAGAAGAGGACGACACCGTGGTGCTCGTAGGCCATCCACAGCAGCGCGACCACGTCCACGGAGAGGGTGCCCCGTTGGAGCAAGTCCACCGGGGTCAGCGGCTCGGCGGCCTGCTTGCGGATGGAGACGTGGGGCCCGTCCTCGCTGATGACGGGGAGCGCGACCGCACACCGAATCGTCACGTCGTCGCTGACCTCCGCCGGTTCGAGGTTCACCTTCGCGGAGGGATTCGAGGCGTTCAGCTCCACGCCGTCCCGGGCGGCCAGTTGGGTGACGAGGTTGACGAAGCGCTGCTCGTCGTCCAGCGAGAGGTTCGTCGGGAGGCGCGCGGCGGTCGCGCCGAGCCGGCCGCGGGGGACGACTTTCACGCGCTCGCCGACCGCGTTCGCCTCGACGTCTTCGAGGCGGTCGTCGCGGATGGGAACCGTGAGTTCGCCGTCGCCGACGAAGTCCCGGAGGACGTAGTACGTGAGGTCGTCGAGGCGGTCGTCGCTGAAGCGGCGCGCGACCGGCGGCACCGCGAGGCCGTACTCGGCGAGCGCGGCGCGCACGCGGTGCTTGGTGGCGTCCAGCCACGCCCGCGTGTTGCGGACGGTGAGCCGCCGCGTGAGGAACGTACGGGCGCGGTCGGCGACGAACGCCGCCCGCCCCTCCTCGTCGCCGAGGCGGCCCTCGACGTTGGCCTCCCAGATGCGGGACTTGCACTCCTCGATGAGGGCGTCGTCGCCGGGCAGGCGGTCGGGCTCGCGGACGGCGTACTTGGTGTCGAAGGCGTCCCGGCCGAGCACGCGCTCGCGGTAGACGACCACGGGAATCTCGAACTCGCGGAACGGGACGGTGTAGCGGGCGACGCGCTCGGAGAGGAACCGGTCGAGGTGCGGCGGGTCTGCGGGCAGGTCGGTGACGGCGGGCGCGTACTCGCTGGTGTGGACGACCAGCGAGTCGGCTGCGGCATCCGCCACCTCGACGCCGTCGTCGAGCGCGAGCGGCGTGAGGTCGTCGAGCGCGCGGAGCTCGCAGAGCGCGTGGAACTCCACCCGGCGGCGGGCGGCCCGCGAGCAGTCGGTGAGCCGCGCGACCACGCGGCGGTGTTTCTCGCCGAGGCCGGCGGCGACCCGCTCTCTGGTCCCCTCGCGGGTGCGCGGCCGGGAGAGTTGGGCATCGCCGAAGTAGTCGGTGACGCGGCCGAGCGCGGTCTCGTCGCCGGCGCCCAGCGGCGGCGTTCGGACGTCGTACGTGAACTCGCCGTCGCGCTCGGCGACGGTGACGACGACGCCCGGGTGGACCTCGTACTGGCTGCGAACGGCGGGTGCGTACCACGCGTCCGGGTCGTCCGGCGCGACCGGCGACGGGACGGCGTGGTCGGCGCGTGCGGACATTACAACCAACTGCTTCGTTACTAAATTTAAACCTTCTCGATTCACAGCAAATACTGGTGGGGCGAGTGAACTGTTCGCAAGACCTTTACTGCACACCTCGTAAACGCCGCCAGTGGACCGCAACCGACGCGCCCTGTTGGTCGCCCTCCTCTGCGTGCTCGCGGTGTCGCTGGCCGCCGCGACCTTAGCGAACCCCCAGCAGCCCGCCGGCGGCACCGGTCTCGGCGACGGCGGCTCGGACGCCAGCGGCACCGCTGACCAGCCCGGCGACGGCGGCGACGGGATGGACAACCCCGCACCCGCCGACGGCCCGGGCGGGCTCGGCCTCCAGCCGGCCTGCGTGCCCCTGTTCGACTCCCCGATAGTCGGCCTCGGCATCCTCGGGCTCTGCCTGCTCGTCGGCGCCGCGGCGTACCGCCGCGACGGCATCGCTCCAGCCGTCGTCGTCGTGTTCGTCATGTCGACGGTGCTGTTCCCGGCGTGGCTGCTGGTCACCGCGTGCGGGAGCTTCCCGACGCCCGAGGACGCGACCGGCGGCGGCATCATCCCCGAAGTCCCCTCGGGGCCGTCGCCGGGCGGCGAAGCCGGCGGGGGCGCCGGCAGCGAGCTCCTGTTCTCGCCGCCGGTCGTCCTGCTCGGCCTGCTCGCGGTCGCCGTCCTCCTCGGCCTCGTCGCGTTCCGCGCGACCGGCGACGACGAGCCGCCCGAGCGCGACCCCGTGCCCGAGCCGACGCCGGAGCCCGACGAGGCGGCGCTGGACGCGGTCGGGAGCGTCGCCGGCGAGGCCGCCGACCGCATCGCCGCCGACGCCGACGTCGAAAACGAGGTGTACCGCGCGTGGCGCGAGATGACCGCCCACCTCGACGTATCCAACCCGGAGGCGAGCACGCCCGCGGAGTTCGCGGCCGCCGCCAGCGACGCCGGGATGGACCGCGAGCACGTCGTCGACCTCACCGACCTCTTCCGGACGGTCCGGTACGGTGACGCCGAAGTGACCAGCGAGCGCGAACAGCGCGCGGTCGACGCGCTGCGCGCCATCGAAGCCTCCTACGGGGGTGCCGAGTAGTGCTGCGACGCGTCCTGCTCGCGCTCGGCGTGCTGTTCGCCGCGCTCGGCGTCGCCGTCGCGGCGTCGCCGTCGCTGGCCGCGACGCTCCGGCTGCCGAACGTACCGCGCGTCGCTGTCGCGGTGCTGGCGGTCGTGTTCGCGCTCGCCACTCACGCCGCGCGCAAGCGCGTGGAGTTCCGCGACCCCGACGACGCGGTCGTGCGCGCGAGCGGCCTCGAAGACCGCTACGAGCCCCCGCGGCCCGGCGCGGACGTCGACGCGGAACTCGCTATCGGGCCCGGCGAGGGAGCGTCCGGCGCCGACGCCCGCATCCGCGAGCGGTTGCGCCTGCTCGCGGTGCGCGTGCTCTCGGACGCGGAGGGCTGGTCCGAGGAGAAAGCCCACCGCCGCCTCGACGAGGGCACGTGGACCGACGACCGCACCGCGGCCGCGCTGTTCTCCGAGGCGGTCGACCCGCCCGCCCGCAACGTCGTCGTGGAGTTCGCTGGCATCGAGTCCACGCGCGAGCGCGAAGTCCGGCGCGCGCTCGCCGAACTGGAGCGCCGCGCCGGCGTCGGGGGTGACTGACGTGAGCGCGACCACCACAGCCGACAGCGAGCAGGCCGCCGGCGGCGACAGCGAGCGCGAACACGACGAGGAGACGGAGCCGGCGACCGCGCTCGTGGACGTGACGACGCGGGAGACGAACCGGTGGCGCGGCGTCACCGCGCTCTCCCTGCTGGCGGCCGCGGCGGGCATCGCGTCCACATCACCGGCGGCGCTCCTGCTGGCCGTGCTCGGCGTCGCGTACGCTGCCTACGGCGCGCTGTTCGACGCGCCGTCGCCGTCGCTGGCCGTCGAACGCACAATTGACGCCGCCGACCCCGAGCCCGGCGACGAGGTCGAGGTGTCGCTGTCGGTCACCAACGAGGGGGCGTTCCTCCCGGACCTCCGCGTCGTCGACGGCGTGCCCGAGGGCGTCGATGTCGTCGACGGGTCACCGCGGCTCGCCACCGCGCTCCGAGCGGGGAAGACCGCGACGCTGCGCTACACCGTGGAGATGCGCCGCGGCGAACACGACTTCGACGGCGTACAGGTCCGCGCGCGGGACGTCGCCGGCGCCCGCGAGACCGAAGCCACGGTCCGCGCAGCGTCCAGCGTGGCGTCCGTCCCCGACCTCCCCGAGTTGGACGCGTTCCCGCTGCGCGACCAGACCGTCCAGCGCGTCGGCCGCGTCCCCACCTCGCAGGGCGGGTCGGGCGTGGAGTTCTACGGCACCCGCGAGTACCGGACCGGCGACCCGCTCTCGCGCGTGGACTGGACGCGGCTCGCGCGCACCGGCGACCTCTCGACGGTGCAGTACCGCGAGGAGCGCGCCGCCACCGTCGTCGCCGTCGTGGACGCCCGCGACGCCGCGCACGTCGCCGACGCGGACGGCGAGGACGCGGTCGAGTACGGCGTCGAGGCCGCGGGCGGGGTCGCGTCCGCGCTCCTCGACGCGGGCGACCGCGTCGGCGTCGCCGCGTTCGGCCCGCACTGGGAGTGGCTCGCGCCCGGCTCCGGCCGCGACCACCGCGCCCGCCTCCGGGACGCGCTCGCTCGCCGCCGCGGGTTCGCCGCGCTCGAACCCGAGCGCCGGTTCCTCGGCGCGCTCGTCTTCCGGCGGCTCCGCAAGCACCTGCCTGCGGACGCGCAGGTCGTGTTCTGCTCGCCGCTGGCCGACGACAACGCCGCTGCGTATGTCCGCCGCCTCGAAGCCCGCGGCAACCCCGTGACCGTGGTGTCGCCGGACGTCACCGGCGCGGAGACGCTCGGTCAGCAGGTCGCGCGCGTCGAGCGCGCCGCCCGGATTCGGTCGCTGCGGCGCGCGGGCGTCCGCGTCGTCGACTGGCCGGTCGAGCGGTCGCTGCCGGTCGCGGTCGCCACCGCCAGCCGGGGGTGGTCACAGTGAGCGAGTTCGACGCCCGGCCGCCGTCGCTGGCGGTCGCGCCCGCGGCCGTCGCCGCCGCGCTCGTCGTGCTCCCGGTCGCGGCCGGCTCTACAGTCGGGCTCGTGCTCGCGGGCCCGGGCGTGGCCGCCGTCGTCTACGGCGCACACACCGCTACCCGGTCGTACGTCACGCTCGGCGGAGCGCTCGCGTTCCTCGGCGTCGCCGTCGCCGCCGCCTCCGGCCTCCCGACCGCGCTCGCGCTGCCCGCGGGCGTCGCCGCGCTCGTCGCGTACGACACCGGCGAGCACGCGGTCGGGCTCGGCGTCGACGTCGGCGCGGACGCGACGGTCGCGCAGTCGGTCGCCGTCCACACCGCGGGCAGCGTCACGGTCGCGTCGCTGGCCGCCGGCCTCGGATACGCCGTCTACCAGTTCGGCCCGACTAGCCTCCCCGTGACCGGCCTGCTCGCGCTGCTGTTCGCGTCCGTCTTCCTCGCTTACGCGCTCGGCGACTGACGCTCCGTGGTCGGCACCGGCACGTTTTCGAGCACGTCAGCGACGACCTCGCGCTTGTCCGTGTTCTCGACCGCCGCGTCCGCCGTCAACACTAGCCGGTGCGCGAGCACGTTCGGCGCCAGCCGCTTCACGTCCTCCGGGACGACGTACTCGCGGCCGCGGACGACCGCGCGCGCTCGCGCCGTCTCGAACAGCCGCTGGGTGCCCCGCGGGCTCACGCCCACCTCGACGCGGCGGTCGGAGCGCGTCTCCCGCGCCACGGCGACGACGTACTGGAGGAGGTCGTCGTCCACGCGCACGTCCTCGGCGACCGCGCGCACCGCCTGCACGCGCTCGGCGTCCAGCACCGACTCCACGCTCGGGCTGCGCGAGGACCGGCCCGCGCGCCGCCGCAGCAGCTCCAGCTCGCCGGCCTCGTCCGGGTAGCCGATGCCCGCCTTCGCCACGAACCGGTCCATCTGCGCCTCCGGCAGCGGGAACGTCCCCTCCTGCTCGACGGGGTTCTGGGTGGCGATGACGAAGAACGGCTCCGGCAGTTCCATCGTCTCCCCGTCGATTGTCGCCTGCCCTTCCTCCATCGCTTCGAGGAGCGCGGCCTGCGTCTTCGGGGGCGCGCGATTGATCTCGTCCGCGAGGAGGACATTGGCGAACACGGGGCCGGGCTGGAACTCGAACTCCCGGGTCTTCTCGTTGAACACGTGCGTCCCGAGCACGTCCGCCGGCAGCAGGTCGGGCGTGAACTGTACGCGGCTGAATTCCAGTCCGAGCGCGGTGGCGACGCTGCGCGCGGTCAGCGTCTTTCCGGTGCCCGGCACGTCTTCGAGGAGGACGTGGCCGTCGGCCAAGAACCCGACGAGGACCGTTTCGAGGAACTCGCGGTCGGTGACGACCGCGCGCTCGACTTCGCTCAGGACGGCGTCGCACTCCTCGCTCGCAGCGGTGACGTCCATGGGCGTTCGTCCGCCCCGCTCCGTTTAGTGGTATCGGTTGACACGACAGCGCTTCCGCCAACCGTAATCCATAAATCCGACAACGGCGTTCGTCCGAACGAGCCGAGGTAGCCTAGCCTGGCCAAGGCGGTTGCTTCGAGAGCAACTGTCCTCACGGACTCAGGAGTTCAAATCTCCTCCTCGGCGCTTCTCCGAGCACAACGTCGCGGACCTCCGGGTCCGCGACTCGCGCAGGAATCGCGGACGAGAGATTTGAATCCTACAGGACGCAGCACGAGCGTAGCGAGTGACCGTCCTGTTCCGGTTCAAATTCCGGGAGACCGAAGGTCTCCCGGCGTTACGTTCGCTCCGCTCACGTAACTCTCCTCCTCGTGCTTCTCTATTGGGACACCACTGAGCGTCGTCCTGCTCGGGGCAGCGTTTCCTGAACGTCATCGGGGGCAGCCAGTAGCACTCGTGGTGTTCTTTTTACTACACTCCGTGCAATGCACCGCTATGGACGGCGGCGACTCAACGAACGAACCGGCCAGCGACGCTGTATTAGCCGATTACGAAGCCGCGGGTGAAGACGCGAGATACAGGGACCGGCTGCTCTACAACTCCTACTACCTCGCAATCATCGTCTTAGTGTTTCTCGCTCAGCTCGTCGCTACCTTTCTCGTGAACGGTGCCTCACAGTTCGTTCCGCTCGTCTTCTTCGGCGGGAGTGTGCTGTACTTGTTTTTGACTGCGTGGGCGATTGGGGTCCGGCGGTCGCGGAACAACGCGTGGGCTCGACGAGAAGAAATTGAGACGGAGAGACAGGACCTCAAGACGAACCGATACGCCGCACTGGAGGACGGCCCGAATCAGCCACCCACCGTCGACCAGTCGAATGACGACTCCGAAGAGACTGGGACTGAGGATGGTGAGAAGAGCGCCGAAGAAAACAGTGAGGACGACGAAGACGAGAGGACCAGTCTAGAGATTGCGGTCGAATACGCGAAAGAGAACCATTCGCTTTCCGACATCCCGGATATCGTCCATCTCCTCGACCCCGACTTGGTGTCGTGGTTTCTCCTTCCAGTCACGGCTCTCTTACTGTTTCTCGGTGTGGCTACGTCTCTCGCCGAACTGTGGTCTGGGGTCCTCTAACCGTGAACCCTACAGCGTCTCCCGAGCCGCCGTCAGTCCGCGGTCGTCGTCGCTTCCCGCTCGGGGAGGAGGCGGTCGAGGGCGTCGACGACGGCGGAGACGCTGGCGGCGGTGATGTCGCTGTCGCTGGCGTCGACGGTGACCGTGCGGTCGCCGCGGGAGACGGTGACGTGGACGGTGACGACGGCGTCCGTCCCGCCGGTGATGGCGTCGACGTGGTACTCTTCGAGGTGGAAGGTCACGTCGCCGAGCGCGTCGCGGACGGCGGCGATGGCGGCGTCGACGGGGCCGCTGCCGGTGCCGGCGGCGCTGTGCTCGTCGTCGTCCACGCGCAGGCGGACCGACGCCGTGGGCGTGCCGCCGCCGCTCGCGGCCGTGAGATCCAGCACTTCGACGCGGCGCTCGCGGTCGCCGCCCTGCACGTCCTCGGCGACGGCGAGCAGGTCGGCGTCGGTGACGCGCTTGCCGCGCTCGCCGAGCTCGTTCACGCGCTCGACGACATCCGCGAGCTCGTCGTCGCTGACCTCGACGCCGTGCTCGGCGAGAGCGGCGCTGACGCCCGCGCGGCCGGCGTGTTTCCCGAGGACGAGGCGGCGCTCGCGGCCGACCGCCTCCGGGGCGTAGGGCTCGTACATGCGGTCGTCCTTGAGCGTGCCGTCGGTGTGGATGCCAGACTCGTGGGCGAACGCGTTCTCGCCGGAGACCGCCTTGTTCGGCGGGAGCGGCACGCCCGTGGCCTCCGCGACCGTCGAGGCGAGGTCGTAGAGGCGCTCGGTGTCCAGCGGCTCGACGCCGTAGCAGTGCCAGAGCGCGACCGCGACCTCTTCGAGCGCGACGTTGCCGGCGCGCTCGCCGACGCCGTTGACGGTGGCGTGGACGAGGTCCGCGCCCGCCGAGACGCCCGCGAGTGCGTTCGTCACGGCGAGCCCGAGGTCGTCGTGGGTGTGGACGCTCACGGGGCCGTATTCGGCGACGGCGTCCACGAGTTCGTAGACGCGTTCGGGGCTGGCGTGGCCGACGGTGTCCGCGACGCAGAACCGGTCCGCGCCGGCGTTCGCGGCGGTCTCCGCGAGGTCCGCGAGGAACGCGTCGTCGGCGCGCGAGCCGTCCTCGCCGATGACCTCCACCCAGAGGCCGTGGTCGGTCGCGTACTCCACGAGGTCCCGGGTGGTGTCGAGGACGCTCTCGCGGCTGGTGCCGACCTTGTCTTCGACGTGGCGGTCGCTGGCGGGGACGACGAGGTTGACGCCGTCGACGTCGCAGTCGAGCGCGAGTTCGACGTCGCGCTGGATGCCGCGGCAGAAGCTCGTGACCGTCGCGTCCAAGTCGAGGCCGGTGACGCGGCGGATGGTCTCGCGCTCGCCGGCGCTCGTGCACGCGCTACCGGCTTCGACGACGGAGACCCCGGTGTCGTCGAGCTTTCTGGCGATGGTGGCCTTCTGGTCGGCGGACAGCGAGATGCCGGGGGCTTGTTCGCCGTCGCGCAGCGTCGTGTCGAGGAACTGTACGTCGGGTGCGCCGCCGTCGAGAGCGGCAGGGAAACTAGTGCCGGAGAATTTCTCGGCCAGCCGCCGTGAGGCGACTTACTCTATCCTCCGTGCCGGTGTGGTCCGACATGGTGTACCTGTGTTGGCGTGCCACACACGTTTGAAGTTGTTGGGTGTGACAGTCGTTGCCTGTCAGTCCGACAGCCACACGCGGTCGCCCACGCGCACGTCGTCGGCCGCGCCCGCGGGCAGCTCGACGAACGTGTCGCAGCGCGCCTCCCCGCGGCCGGTCCACGCCGAGAGGCGCTCGACGCGCTGGACCTCCTCGTCCTCCAGCCAGACGGCGTCGATGTCGAACGGCACGAACAGCATGTGGGCGTCGCGGGTGGCGACGCCGTCGAAGTCGAAGACGAGCGCGTAGTCGTCGGGAATCGACAGCCGGAACATCAGCCCGCGGGTCTGCGCGAACAGCGAGTCCGCGACGTCGATGTCCGCGGCGAGCGTGCGCGCGTCGCCGTCGCGTTCGTGGCGGAGGTGCACACTCGCAGTCGGCGGCGGGCGGCGAAAAGCGTTACCCCGTTCGGTCGCTACGCCGGGGCGTGAAGAAGACCCCAACCGGGACCGCCGTCGGGGTCGACGACCCCTACGACCACGCCGGCGTCTGCGACCACGCGACCGACGACGGCAAGTGCCGGTACGCCTTCGACCACGGCCGCCACGACCCGGAGTTCGCGGCCGAGCGCCGCGCCGAGGACTTCCGGTGTCCGGTCGCGGACGGCGACTGGGAGTGGGCCGAGTGCCCGCACTACCGGTGCCGGCAGCGCGACCGCGAGTGCGCGCGATGCGGGCTCGAAGAGCGCCGGCAGGCCCACGACGACGAGCGCCCGCTGCTCGAAGAGCACCACCTCGCGTACGACGACGCGGAGGACGTTGGCCACGAGATTACGGTGTTCCTCTGCCGGTGGTGTCACGCGAAGGTCCACGACTCGTGGGCGCGCATCGACGACGACGCCAGCCCCGACCCGGAGGCCATCGCGGCCGCGGAGGGCCGCCGCAGCGACGAGCAGTCCGAGCTCGCGTTCGACACCGCGGCCGAGCGCTACGACGAGTGACGGGGCGGCCCGACTGCAACGGCGAGAATCGGCGTTTCCACCCGTCGGCACGTAGCTCGAACGAGTGGGTTTTTAGTTGCCAGTCGTCTACTCGGCTCCAATGACACGAATCATCGTCGTCGACAACCACGGTCAGTTCACCCATCTGGAGCACCGGATGCTCCGGGACATGGACGGGGTGGACACCGAGACCGTCGACAACACGACGCCGCCGTCGGACGTCGAGGCCGACGGTGTCGTGCTCTCCGGCGGCCCCGACATGGACGACGTCGGGCGCGCCCCCGAGTACCTCGACCTCGACGTCCCCGTGCTCGGCATCTGTCTCGGCATGCAGCTCATCGCCGCGGAACTGGGCGGGCGCGTCGAGTCCGGCGACTACGGCGGCTACGCGGACGTCGATGTCGAGATTCTCGACGACGACGACCCGCTGGTCGGGTCGCTGGCGCCCGAGACGCGGGTGTGGGCGAGCCACGCCGACGAGGTCGTCGACGTCCCCGAGGGGTTCGCGCGCACCGCCGAAAGCGACATTTGCGGCGTCGAAGCCATCGCGGACACGGACCGCGACCTCTACGGCGTGCAGTGGCACCCCGAGGTCGCACACACGGAGGAGGGCGAGGCCGTCTTCGAGAACTTCGTGCAGGTCTGCGATTAGGCCGATGACGGAGACGCAGGGCGAACTCGCGAGCCTCTCGAAGTACATCTTCCGCGCGCCCCAGTGGTACACGAGCGTCGCGCTCTCGCTGGTCATCGCGGCGCTGGCGGGCGTCGCCGCCTTCGACAGCCAGTACGTCCTCGAGGACGCGTGGCAGGGCGTGTTCTTCATCGGCGTGCCGACGGTCGTCGCCAGCCTCGCTACCACGCCCGTGGACCGCTACTTCGGCGGCCAACTCACGTACAGCAGGTCGTCACTGCTGGCGTTCGCCTGCGAGGTCGTGGTCGTCGTCGTGCTCGTCGCGGCGGGCGTCGTCGCCACGCTCACTGGCCGCTTCGGGCAGAACTTCGTCTTCGACGCGCTCATCGCCGCGCTCGGGCTCGTGTTCGCGGTGCGGTTCCTCGTCGTGCTGGCGGTCTCCCGGGACTCCCCGCTGGTCGCCGCGATTCCCGCGAGCATCCAGACCGCGACCGCTGGCCTACTGTTGTTCGTCTACAGCGGCACGATGAACTACCTCACGACCGGCGGCCGCCTCGTGAACGCGTACCTCTCCCGGCCCGCGGAAGCGCCGCCGGAAATCCAGTACGCGTTCGCGCCCCGCGACTTCGTGCTGCTGGTGTCCTTGGTCGCGCTGTACGGGGTCGCCGCGTACGGGCTCGTCGTCGCCATCGACCGCCCGTGGAAGCGCAGCCTCGGCGTCAGCGTGCTGGACTTCGTGAGCGGCTTCATCGGGCACATCGCCGAGGGCACCCGGGAACTCGAGGACTTCTTCGAGCAGATCGGCGAGGAAGCCGTCGTCCCCGTGACCGTGCTCGCGTTCCGGGAGGTCGACGGCGGCGAGGAGAAGGCGCGGTTCGTCCTGCCGATGATTCACCCCGGCCCGATGGGGGAGATCGGCGGCGGGAACCTCCCCCAGCGGGTCGCCGAGGCCGCGTCCGGGCTGGCGTTCCCGCCCCACGCCACCGCCGGCCACGACTTCAACCTCGTCACCGAGCGCGAGGTCGACACGCTCATCGACGCCGCCGAGCGCGCCCACGCCTCCATCGACTACGCTGGCCGCGCGACCCCCGCGGTCCGCGTCCAAGAGGGCGAGGCGAAACTCCTCGGGCAGGCGTTCGGTGATGACGCGCTGCTCGTCTCCACGTTCTCCCCGGAGTTCGCCGACGACGTGGAGTACGCGGTCGGCCTCTCCGCGACCGCGGAGGCCCGCGTCGAGGGCATGGACGACGTGCTGCTCGCGGACGCGCACAACTGCAACAACGGCCTCCAAGGCGACGACCTCGGGCACGTCTACCCCGGGAGCAAGCGCTCGTTCGACATGATTCAGGCCGCCGGCGACGCCGCACACGCCCTCCGCGAAGCCGACGAGGACACGCTCGAACTCGGCGTCGCGTGGGACCGCACGACGTGGCGGCCGGAGGACGGCATCGGCCCGCTCGGCATCCGCGTCGCCGTCCTCGACACGGGCGGCGACCGCACCGCGTACGTGCTCGTGGACGGGAACAACATGGAACCCGGACTCCGTGAGACCATCGTTGAGGCGCTCGACGGCGTCGACCACGTGGAAGTCATGACCACGGACACCCACATCGTCAACACCGTCCAGTCCACGAATCAGGTCGGCAGCGCCCTCGACTGGGACGAACTCGTCGACCTCGTCGTCTCGCTGACCGCGGACGCCGTCGCCGACCTCGACCCCGTCGAGGCCGGTATGGCCAGCGAGCGCGCGGAAGTCACCGTGTTCGGCAACGACCGCACGGAGACGCTCGCCAGCCACGCCAACGCCGTCATCGCGATGGGCGGCGCCATCGCGGGGCTGGCCGTGCTCGCCACCGTCGCCATCAGCGTCCTCATCTTCTTCCTGACGTAGCCGACCGCGACAGCTTCCGCTGTCGGGTCGGTGAAGCGAACGAGCGAAGAATGTTACTCGTCCGCGAACAGGTCGTCGACGGCGCCGCGCGCCGCGAGCGCGGCGTCCTCCGCAACCTGCTCGACGTCCGCGTCGGCGTCCGGCGCGTGGACGTACGCGTCGACGTCGAGGACGCCGTCCTCGAACGTCACCGTGACGTCGAGGTCGTCGACGTCACCCGTCGCCAGCCGCGAGAACACGAGGCCTTCGGCGGCCTCGGCCGCGGCTTCGACGACTTCCTCGTCGGACGGCTCCGCGTCGTCAGTCGCCATCAGTTACGCGCTCGGGCCGCCCATCGGACCGCCGCCGCCGGCACCGCCGAGCATCTCTTGGAGTTCCTCTTGGAGGTCCTCGAACTGCTCTTGAACGCGCTCCTCCTGCTTCGTGAGGGTCTCGACGCGGACTTCGAGGTTGTCGACCTTCTCCTCGAGGTCCTCGGCGGCGTCGTCGTAGTCGGTCTCCACGAGGAGCTCGCCGACCTCTCGGTACATCGTCGCGTCCTCGTCGATGTCTTCGAGGGCGTCGAACGCCGTCTGGGCGTCCGTGAGCTGGGTCTCGGCCTGCTGCTTCTGGGCCGCGACCGTCTGCGCTTTCTCCTGAAGGTCCTGCAGTTGCTCGAGTTTCTCCTGCGCTTCCGGCGGCAGATTACCCTGCATACGTCTGGGGAGGCGCGCCCGACAGAAAAACCCCCGTATTACGCTCCGCGAGCCCAGTGCGCGCCCCGTCCCGGCGCTCCCGGAGGTCAGCGCCGCTGCCCGGCCGCAGCGTCGGTCGCGCGCTCGGCGACCTCCACGAGCGTCAGCCACGTGTTGTTCCCGGCGCGCAGCGCGGTCAGGTCCGCGGCGTCCACGGTCACGGTGACCGTCTCGACGTCGCGCTCGACGGACGCACGGCTCCGGTCGCCCTCGATGTCGCCGGCCTCGACCGCGACGCTGCGCGCGACGGTGCGAGCGACGGCGGGAGTGTCGTACTCGAAAACCAGTTCCGTTGCGTGGTCCACGCTACCGGACGTCGACTTCCTTCACGTCGCGGCTCCGCTCTTTCAGGAGGACGCGGTGCCCGCAGTACGGACACCGAACCCCGCCGTACTCGTCGAGTTCGACGTCGCGCTTACAGCGGGAGCACTTGTACGCCATTATTCCTCGACGGCTTCGACGTCGGCGTCCACGTCGCCCTCGCCCTCGCCGAGCGCCGCGCGAATCGAGCGGCTGACGGTGCGTCCGCCCGGCGTCTGGGGCTTGTACGCGCCGCCGGCGTACTTGTAGTCGCACTTCGAGCACTGCCAGATACCGGTCCCCTGTCTGGAGACCGCCTCGGACCCGCAGTCCGGGCAGGCGTGTTTCTCGTTCATCTCGTCCTCGATTTCGGAGACGCGACGCCGAGAGACGCGGCCGTAGCGCGCGCCGAATCGGCCGGCGCTCCCCGTGGAGCCCTTCTTAGCCATAGTGAACGCTTCTACCGTCGGGGCGCACATAAACGCTACGTTGCGTGGTCGAACGCAGTGAGACCACGGAGATAGTGAGCGGGGAGCGTAGCGACCCGCGAACTGCGTGCTCGACCGACAGGAGAGCACGTTAACGCGAACGCGGAGCGAAGCGACCCGCGAACTCAGTCCTTGAGTTCGGCGTCGGCGAGCGCGTCGTTGAGGTCCGCGCGGACGCGCTCGCCGGTCTCGCGGTCCATCGCCGTGGTGACGACGCGGTTCTCCTGCACGCTGGAGCCGTCCCGCACGAGCAGGCGGAGGTTGCCGTTGTCGTCGGCGCGCGTGACCTTCGCGCGGACGCCCGTCCGCGAGCCGGAGCCGCCGGCGTCGATGGGGCCGGGGATGACCTTCTTGACGTTCGGGTGGTCGGCGACCGTGCGAATCGCGCGCTGGCCGTCGCGGTCGCCGATGAGCGTGGAGTGGCGGCCGCCGATTTTCTCCTTGGCGGGCTCGTCGACGACGTCCAGCGAGCGGTCGCCGCGGCGGTCCAGCACCGATTCGACGGGGTCCTCGCGGGGGACGCGGTACACCTCGTAGTGGAGGTCCGCGCGCACCGCGCGAATCACGTCGTGGTCGCCGGCGACGAAGATGTCCTCGGGGCGCTTGCGCCGAATCTCGTCGGCGATGCGGCCGGCGAAGTTCCGGAGTTCGACGACGCCCGTCTCCCCGCCCTCCTCGGGGACCGTCGTCACGTCCGTCCGTCCGACCACGTCTTCGTCGTCGAGGAACGTCAGCGTCGCGTGGTCGCGGTCGCAGGCGGCGACGACGGCGTCGCAGTTGGCGGTGTCGCAGACCAGACAGTAGTCGGCCGGCTTCCGCAGGGGCGTGCCACACCGCCGACAGTCCATACCGACGGAACGCCCGCCGCGCGCAAAAGCCCGGTGTTTCGCGTGGTGGCCTACAGGTCCAGCGGGCTCGTCTTCAGGTACTCGCGGAGCACGACCGTCGCGTAGCTCCCGGAGGGGAGCGCGAACTCGAAGGTCAGCGGGTCGCGTTCGACCGTGAGGTCCGGGCGGAGCAGCACCGCGCGCCGCGTCCCCGCGGAGTCGAACTCGCCGGGGAGGTCGAAGTCCCCGGGTTCGAGGTCGAGGTCGTCGAGCACGCGCCGCTCGATTTCCCCGGGCTCGCCGTCGGCGAACTCGGTGTCGGTGCCGACCAGCGGTGCGGTGACGAACGCCCGGCCGCGGGCGCAGTGGCGCGCCATCACGTCCACGCGGTCGCTGGTGACGCGCTGCTGGCGGCTCGAATCCGGGCGCGCGACGCCAGCCGGCGCGTCCGACTCCGCGAACCACACCACGTCGCCCGCGACGGGCTCGTGGAACGGCAGCCCGCGCTCCACGCGCTCGGCGAGCATCAGGTTGAACGCGTACGACTGCGCGGCGTGGACGAACAGCCGCTGGAGGTTCGACGGGAACGTCTCCACGGCGTCCCGGAAGCTCCCGCCGTCAGCGAGCTCGTGGAGCATCGTGCGCTCGTAGCGCAGCCGGCTCGGGAACTCCTCTAAGGCGGCCTGCCAGTCCCGCGTCTCCTCGACGAGGCGCCGCGCGCGGCTGCTGTCCTCGGGCTCGTGCTCGGAGGGGTCGCCGAGGTACGCCATCGCCGCGCCCTCCCAGTCGCCGCGGAGAATCGCGAGCCCGACCTCGTGGGTGACGGGGCGCTTGCTGCCGAAGCGCTGCTGCCCGAAGAAATTGGGCACGCCGGGCTCGCCGCCCGCGAACTCCGCGAGGTCTTCGGTGACGGCGTCGGCCTGCTCGGGGCTGTCGGGGTCGCGGACGACGACGCGGAACTCGTTGCCCGCGAGGTCGCCGAACTCCAGCCCGCGGCCCGCGCGCCCCACGACTTCCACGTCGGCGTCCGAAATCTCGGGCACCTCGTCGGGGTCGACGTCGCGCACGGCGAACAGCTGGGTGGTGACCGCGTGGCGGTCCTTCGTCCCCGCCCACGTGACGCGCTCGCGGCTCATCCCGAGGCGGTTCGCGAACTCGCGGGCGAAGTCGTTGGTGTCCCACGACGTCAGCGTCGCGCGCACGACCAGCCACGGGTAGTCGCCCGGGTCGGCGTCGGCGGGCTGGGTGTCGAACTCCTCGATTTCGGTGACGCGGAAGTCCGACGGCGACTCCCGCAGGCGGCCGCCGGTGCCGTCGCTGTCGCTGGCGTAGTACCGCATCCCGACCGCGCGTTCGAGTTCGTGGGCGTCGCGCATCTCAGAACAGCGAGAGGTCGCCGGTAATCTCGTCCACGTCGGCGTCCGCGGCCGGCCCCACCGCGACCGCGGTGGGCGTCCCCGGCTCCAACTGCGTGCGGCCCGCGTCCTCCACGACCCCGGAGGGCAGGCCCTTCGCCTTCGCCTCCTCGGCAATCTGGTAGAGCTCGCGCTCGCTGGAGACCTTCACGACGACCTTCGCCTGCCCCTGGTGTTTCCACTGGCGCCGGGCGCGGTCGTCGGCGTGCTCGTAGGCGTTCAGGGAGGCGTGCGCGACCTGCGCCGCGAGCTTCCCCTGCCCCATCCCGATGTCCGTTCGGGCGGCGATGACCTGCTTCATGCCCGAGCGTAGCGGCGGCGCGGGCAAAGCGTTGGCTACTCGCCGGCGAAAACGCGAAGGCGGAGGCGGTCGCAGTCCGCCACGTGCCTCCCCGCACTCCCCTCCTCCGCCCGGCCCGGTACTTCGAGCGTCGCGGCTTCGACCGCCGGCCGGCGCTCGTCGTCGTCGGCGTCGCCGCCCTGACCGCCGTCGTCCCGGTCGTCGTGCTCGGCGCGCTCGCAACCGAGCAGTTCCCGTCCGCGGGCGGCGACGCGACCGGCGCGTTCTGGCTGTTCCTCTCGGTGTACGTCGCCCTCGCGCTCTTCAGCGTCGTCACGTTCCCGTTCGTCACCCCCGGCGTCCTCCACGTCCTCGCTCGCGTCGTCTGCGGGGACGACGGCGACTTCGAGCGCACGCTCGTCGTCGCCAGTTGGGGCCTGTTGCCGGCCGCCCCCGTCCTGCTTGCGGTCCTCGGGTCGTTCGCCGCCACCACCCTCGGGGCCGCGTCGGTCACCCCGGCGTCGTTCCTCGGCGACCTCTACGGGACGCTGACCGGCGACGCGTCGCCGCTCGCGCTCGCCGTCGGCGTCCTCGTCGCCGGCTGGCAGACACACCTCTACGGGCGCGGGCTGTCCGTGGCGTTCGACGCAGACCTGTCCCGTACGCTCCCCGTCGGCGCCGCGGCGGCCTACGGCGGCTGGCTGTTCACGCTCTTCTGAAACATTTACGCGCCCCGGGGTCCACGACCCGGTATGATACTCTCCGACCGGGACATCCTCGCGCGGCTCGCCGACGGGGACCTCGTCGTCGAACCGCTCGACGACGTGGACCTCCAAGTCCAGCCCGCGAGCGTGGACGTCCGGCTCGGCCGGCGCTTCTTGGAGTTCGAGCGCGCGAACGTCCCCTGCATCCACCCTAACAGGGAGGAGGAGGTCGAGGACTACGTCACCGAGACCGTCGTCGAAGACGGCGACGAGTTCATCCTCCACCCCGGGGACTTCGTACTCGGCACCACCAAGGAGCGCGTGGAGGTGCCCTCGGACCTCGTCGCACAGGTCGAGGGTCGCTCCTCCTTGGGTCGGCTCGCCGTCGTCGTGCACGCATCGCTGCCGGCGGACGAACAACTGTTCCTCTGGACGCCCGAAGGCGGCTTCGGGTTCCACCGGATTGGTGACGTGGTCGAGAGCGAGACCGCTGCCCACGCCGTGTCGTTCGACCCCGAGACGTTGGACGTCCGCACCTTCCCCGTGACGGACTTCATCACGAACCCGGCGAAGCGAATCTATCGGGTGTCACTCGACTCGGGGCGCTCGGTCCTCGTGACGAAAGATCACAACGTGTTCACGCTCGACGAACACGGACAGGTCGCCCGTGTCGCCAGCGAGGACGCGGAAGGCGAGCACGTCATGGTTCCGGGAACGCTTCCCGAGGCGAACCCGTCGACGCGAGAACTCGACCTCGTGGACACGTTCCGCGACGACGACGAAGTCGTCGTCTACGCGACCGACGGCATCGGACAGGTCGACTGGTCCGACGTGGCTGCTGGAACCCGTCGTCACTACCAGTCGCGGAACAGCGCGCCGTTGAGCGCGGTGTCGTCCCCGTCGCTCCCCGAAGACGCGGAGGTCGCTTTCAAACAGAGCGACGCGCGGCTCCCACGAACGATTCCCGTCACCCGTGAGTTCGCGTGGGTTCTCGGATTCTACGTCGCAGAGGGCTACGCCCGCAGGAAACAAGTCGTGTTTGTGCAGAACGACCGTGACTCCCTCGAACGCGTCGCCGACTGGTTCCGGGAGTACGACACCTCGCTGTCGTGGAACGAACTCGACGACGGGACTCACCAGCTGACGGTTTGCTCCGCGCTCTGGTCGAAGTTGTTCCGAGAACTCGCGGGGAGCGGCGGGGAGAAGAACGTCCCGGACCGGGCGTGGAACTGGCCCGACGACGTTCTCGAAGCGTTCCTCGACGGACTGTTGGACGGTGACGGCCACCGACGCGACGCGCGGGACACGCTCTACACCGCGAACGAGTCGCTCGCCGACCGGTCGACCTACCTCGGTTCCCGACTCGGCTACCTCACGTCGACGTATCACCGCCGCCGGGACCAGTACATCGAACCGAGTGGTGTCGACCACGAGGGTGACGAGTGGTCCGTGGACTTCTACGAGGACGCGCACAAGCGCGGTCAGTACGTCCCGAACCCGTCCGAGCTACTCCGCGACCTCCGCGAGGAAGCGGGGCTGCGGATGGTCGACGCCGCCGAGGAAGCCGGATACTCGTCGAAATCGAGCATCTCGAACATCGAGAACCGGGAGTACGAGACGGTGCGACGCGATTCGCTCGAACGGCTCCGTGATTGCTACGCGAGCCACGGCGCTGACACCGCTCGCCTCGACCAGATTCTCGACCGCGAGGTCGTGTTCGACCGCGTCGAGTCCGTCGAGGACACGGGGCGCGTCGAGACGACGTACGACCTCGAAGTCCAACCGGGGGGCCGTCAGGTGGAGAACTTCCTCGGCGGCTTCGGGGGCATCTTCCTCTCGAATACGGCCGGCTTCATCGACCCCGGATTCGAGGGGAAAGTGACGCTGGAACTCTCTAATCTCGGGAAGGTGCCGGTCGCGCTCACCCCCGACATGCGCATCAGCCAGCTCGTGTTCACGGAACTCACGAGTCCCGCCGAGCGCCCGTACGGCGAGGAGCGCGGCTCCAAGTACCAAGACCAGGACGGCCCGCAGGCCTCGCGCATCCGCGGGGACCGCGAGTTCGGGGGCGACCAATGAAGTTCCTCGAAGAGGTCGTCGTCGAGGAGTTCCTCCCGACGTTCCGCTCGCTGCTCGCGGCGGACCTCCGCGAGCGCGGGCTCACCCAGCACGAGGTCGCGGACCTGCTCGGCGTGAGCCAGTCCGCGGTGTCGAAGTACGCCCACGGCGAGGTCACGGTCAACGACGCGGTCGCGGACGACGAGCGCGTCCGCGAGACCGTCGAGCGCGTCGGCGAGGGGCTGGCGAGCGGGGACGTGTCGCAGGTGCAGGCGCTCGTCGAGGCGGAAGTGTTGATTCGGCGGCTGTCCGCGCGCGGCGACGTGGTCGCGGCGCTCCACGAGGACGCGATGCCGGCGCTCGCGGAGTACGACGGCGACTTCCGCGTCCACGACCCCGAGAGCGAGGTGCGGGTCCGCGAGCGCGTCCTGTCGTCGGTGCGGCGGGGCGTCCGCATCCTCGAACACGCCAGCGGGTTCACGACGCTCATCCCCGCGGTCGGGTCGAACCTCGTGGAGTGCACGCCCGACGCCGCAGGCGTCGAGGACGTGGCCGGCGTCCCCGGGCGGATTCTGGACGTGATGGGGCGCACCGAGATTCCCGCCGACCCCGAGTTCGGCGTCAGCGTCCACGTCGCGTCGGTGCTGCTCGCCGCCCGAGAGGCCGGCAGCGACGCTCGGGCGTGCCTGAACGTGCGCTACGACGCCGACATCGTCGCCGCGCTCGACGCCGCCGGCTACGAGACCGTCGAGTTCGAGCCCGAGGACGCCTCCAGCACGGACGCGGTCGAGAAGGTCGTCGCGGCGAATCCGGGCGCGGACGTCGTCTACCAGTCCGGCGGCTTCGGCGTCGAACCCATCGTCTACCTGCTCGCGGACAGCGCGCCCGAGGCCGCCGAGATGGCCCGCGAGCTACTCTAGGCCGGCGGTCGCCAGCCCAGCGGGGCCGCCGTCGAGGCGCGCGCGGACGCCCTCGCCGGCGCGGTCGAAGACTGGCTCGGCGTCCGGCCGCACCGTCAGCACGGCGAGCGCCGCCGGGAGCGTGACGGCCGCGTCGGCCACTCGCACCGTGGGGGCGAACCGCCAGCCGTCCTCGGTTTCGGCGGGCGCGTCCGCGAGGTTCGCGCCCGCGACCGCCGCCAGCGCGTCCCCCACTGAGGACGCGTCCGCGGTGAACTCCGTCCGTCGCGCGGCGTCCGCGAGGACGACCGCCTGCTCCTGTGGGTTCAGTTTCGCGTCGAGCGTGCGCGCCGCACACCGAAGCAGGACGACGCAGAGGTCGTCGGGGTCGGTGGTGGCTTCCGCGGCCGCGAAGTACGCGTCCAGAATCGCGCGCTCGGCGCTCCGGTGGCCGGCCGCGCTCAGCCCCTCGAACACCGCGCCCGTCACGTCGTGGCAGGCGTCCGGCAGCGACGGCGCGTCCGCCGCGGGCACGCGCTGGGCGCGCTCGTGGACGACGAGGTCGTAGCGCGGGGCTCGCGGGTCGTAGCGCTCCAGTGTCCGGCGGTACTCGCGGGCCAACTCGGCGGCGTCGGCCGCCGTCGCGCGGTCCGCGAACCGCAGGCCGCCGACCGGGAAGGGTCGCTCGCCGGTGCGCGCGCAGGCGACGTAGAAGCGGCCGTCGTCGCTGGCGAGCGCGTCGAGCCGCTCCCGCATCGTGCGGAGGTCGTCGCCCATCACGGTTCCTCCACGACGACCGTTCCGGTCATGCCCAGCGTCTCGTGGGGGATGCAGTAGTAGGCGTGCTCGCCGGCGGTCTCGAACGTGTGGACGTAGGCCTTCCCGGACGTGACCGCGCCCTCCCCGTTCTCCCAGCCGGTCGCGGCGGCGTCCTCGCTGTCGAACCCGCCGGACGCCCAGTAGGACGCGCCCTCGGGGAGGTCGTCCTCGGCGGCGGTGACGCTGTGCGGTTCGCCCTCGGCGTGCTTCCACGCGACTTTGTCGCCGACCTCGACCGTCAGCTCCGCGGGGTCGTACGCCACCGCGTTCATGTTCACGACGTGGTCGGCGTCGTCGGGGACGCCGGAGACGACGTTCGGGCCGCCCGAGAGTTCGGGCTCGCCGCCCTCGCTGCCCTCGCCGACCGGGGCCTGCTCGACCGCGCCAACGACCGCGAACTGCGCGCGCAGCGCCGCCGTCGCCACCGCGTCGACGCTCCCGCCGCCGGATTCGAGCGCGCTCGCGTACTCCTCCAGCGCCGACTCGAAGGACTGGTAGGCGCTCTCGTCGGCGTCCGCCAGCAGGTCGTGGACGCGCGCCGTCTCGAAGCCCTCGTAGGCGTCCCTGACGACGCCGGCCGCCACGGCGCCGAGTTCGCCGCCCGCGGCCGTGACGACCGCGTCCGTCGCGGCCAGCGACTGCTCGAAGAACGACTGCGCGGCCGCGTACACGTCGGCGTCGCCGGTCGCGGCGTCCTCGACGCCGACCAGCGCCTCCTCGAAGGCGTGGTAGGTGTCCTCGCTGGCGCCCTCCAGCGCCTCGTGGAAACCGCCCGCGCCCGCCTCGAAGTGCGCCATCGCGCCCGAAGCGACGCTGGCCGCGCGCTCGCGGTCGCCGGCGGTCGCCAGCGTCGCCGCGTCGAACGCCCGCGCCGCCACGAACGCCGACTCCGCGCCGGAGACGCGCGCTCGGCTGGACGCCTGCGTCTCGAAGTCCAGCAGCGCCCCGAGCGCGCCGTCGAGGTGCTCGGCGACGGCGTCGGTGCCCTCGCGCATCGCGTCCGGGAGCGGTTCGAGGTGCTCGTGCTCGAACGTCTCGTAGAGGCTCTCGCTGGTGGATTCGAGCGTCTCGTGGACGCCGAGCTCGTTCGACTCGAAGCGCGCGAAGAGGTCCTCGACGAGCGTCGCCGCGGCCGCTGCGTCGCCGCGCCGGTAGCGCTCGCGGGCGTCCCCGAGGCGCGCTCGGAAGAAGCCGGCTTCGAGGACCGCCGCCTCCGTGCTGGTGGCCAGCGCGTCGACGCCCGCGACGAGGTTCTCGTCCACCTGCGCGAGCGCGTCCGCGACCCCGGACCCGTCCTGAATCGCGGTCTGGAGGTCGCGCACGCCGCCCTCGAAGCCCTCGTAGGCCTCGTGGTCGCCCTCTTCGAGCGGCTCGTGGGCGTCCGCGCCCTCGAAGTGTTCGAGAATGTCGATGGCGGCCGTCGCGGCCGCGTCCGTCTCGCCGCGGGCCGCGAGCCGGGCCGCGTCATAGGCGCGAGCGCGGTACGCGGTGAGCGTCGCCGCGTGCGAGAACGACGCCGCCGGCCCGCCGAGGCCGGCGACCGTCGCGGCGTCGTACGCCTGCGACTGCACGCTGGCGAGGTAGCCCGCGCCCGCCACCTGCTCGCTGCCGATGGCGTACGCGCCCTCGACGGCGGCGGCGAACGCGTCGTCGGCCGCGTTCCCCGCTGATTCGGCGTTCCCGCGCTGGCCCTCGGTCAGCACGTCCCCGAGCGACCCCTCGAAGGTCTCGTAGGCGTCCGCGGCGGCGCTCTCCAGCGCGTCGTGGGCGGCGGCGTCCTCGAAGTCGGTCAGCGCCGCGTTCGCCGCGACGCCCGCGTCCTCCGGTCGGCCCGCCGCTGCCAGCGCGGACGCCGTGGCCGCGCGGTCGCCGAACGCGAGCGCGTCGAGGGCGTTGGCGGCCCGCTCGCCGACGAGTTCGCGCTGGGCGGCCGCGAGGTGGTCGTCGGCGGTCTGCTGGTGGGTGCGGGCGGCGTCGGCGTCGCCGGCCGCCAGCGTCTCCTGCAGTCCGACAACCGCCTCCTCGAAGCCCTCGTAGTGCTCCGTGCTCGTCCCCTCCAGCTTCTCGTGGGCGCCGTACTCGCCGCTGGCGCTCTCGAAGTCCGCGAAGACGCCCGCGACGGTGCGCTCGCCGAGCGCGTGCTCGTCGACGAGGCCGAGCACGGCGGCGTCCGCGAGCCGCGCCCGGTAGACGTTCCACTGTGCCGCGACGGCCGCGTTCGCGTCGACTTCCCCGCCCGCGTTCTCCGCGGTGGTCGCGGGTTCTGTCGTCGCGGGGTCGGTCGTGGACTGGTCGCTGTCGGTGCTGTCGGCGTTACAGCCGGCGACGCCGAGGGATGCGAGCGTCGCGCCGGCGGCTTTCAGGAAGGTTCGTCGGTCGCGCATAGAGTTTAGGCTAACCTAAAGACGAAAAAACCTATCGATTTTTCGGCCGCCCTAAATCAGTCGAGGTCGCCGTTCCGAATCCGGTGCTCGGCCGCCTCCAGCGCCGCCTCGCGGTCGAAGCCCGCGACGATTTCCTCCAACTGTTCGCGGGAGGCGTCGCGGAGTTCGCGGGCGTGCTCGGTCATCGACGGGAGCGCGCGGATGATGTTATCCACGATGGGGACCGCCGCGCTCTGCGCGGACCGCGACATCGGGTTCAGGTCCACGACGAGCTCGGTCTTCCCCATCGCCGCCAGCGCCTCCGCGCGGTCCCCGTCCTCCAAGGGGACGAGCACCACGTCGGCGTCGTAGATGCCGTCGCGGTCCACCTTCGCGCGCTCGTGTTCGAGGCCCGGAATCCGCGCGTCCGCCGTCAGCCCCTTCACGTCGCTGGCGCCGTGCTCGCGGAGGTGCTCGGCGATGGCCTCCATTCGCTCCTCCGTGCGGTTGAAGAGGTTCACCTCCACGTCCGCGCCGACGACCTCCGCGAGCGCGACCACCTCGCCCGGCACCAGCGCCGCCACGTTCCCGTTCACCGACAGCACCGGGTGCTCGGCGAGCAGCAGGTACGCCGCGGCCGCCCGCTCGGCGTCGTCCGCGGACGGAATCGTCTCCTCGCCGAGCAAGTAGTCGAACGCCTCCCCGCGGCCCTGCGCGACCAGCCCCTGCTTCGACGTGATGCCCTTCTCGACCCCCGCCTCGATGCGGTGACGGGTCACCAGCGAGTCGTGGCGCGGGTGGTCGGCGGGAATCTCGGCCATACTCTCCGTGGCCGGCGCTCGCGCAAAAATTGTCCGCTTGTCACTCGACGCCGCGGCCGACCGGTCAGGGGTCCAGCGTCGCGCCCGCCGGATGCACGCGACACACCTCCGGGTCGTAGCCCGCGTCGGAGAGCCCGGTGCCGAGCGCGAACACCGTCTCCCCCAGCATCGCCATCGCGGCCTCGCCGCCCGCGTCGGTGACCGCCTCCACCGCGGCCTCGACCTCGCCGTCGAGCAGGCCCGCCTCCCGCGAGAACTCCCGGGAGAGCGCCATGAACCGCGGGAGCGTCGGGTGCTCGCGCAGGCGGTCGAGCGCGTCCGCACCCGCCGCCGACAGCGTCTCGGTGTCGCCGCCGATGACCTCGCTCGTCGACAGCCCCCCGAAGGAGACGTACTCGACGCGGCCCGCGTCCGGCACGCCGTCGAGGCGGCCGTGCGCGGGCGCGCCCGGTTCGACGCGAATCGGCACGCCGCCCCGCGCCTGCGCCACCACGTCCCCGAGCCCGGTGCCGGCTTCGACCTCCGCCGCGTGCGCGACCGTCACGAGGTCGTTCTCGGACAGTCCCGCGTCGAAGGCGCTGTTCGCGGCCAGCGCCGCCCCCAGCGCCATCGCCCCGGAGACGCCGAACCCCGCGCCCAGCGGGAGCGCCGTCTCCGCGGACACCGCGGCCGTCGCGTCGAGCGCGTCCAGCACGCGCGTCACGCTCCCTACGTCGACCGTGCGCCCGTTCAACCGCACCCGCGTCTCCTCGGCGGGTTCGACGCGCGTGGTCACCCCCGCCGAGAGCGTGACGCCCGCGCCCCGCGACCCCGTCCGCTCCGGCGTCCCGGTGCGCTCCACGCTGAAGAACCCCGTCACGTGGCCGGGCGCGAACGCCGTCGCCGCGTCGCCGTCGCTCATCCTCTTGGAGTCGGGGGTCGCGCGGATTAAGTGTTGCACTCTCGGCACGCGAACGTTCAAGTGTGTTTACGTCTAAATACGACGTATACGTGCCTTCGATTAGCGCCCGCATCCCCGACGACGAGGAAGAAGCGCTCGCGGAAGTCGCCGAGTTGCTCGGCGAGGACACGAGCGCTACCATACGGAAGGCGCTCTCGGAAGGCCTCCACGACCTCCGCGTGCGCGTCGCCGTCGAGCGCTACCAGTCCGGCGACGTCTCCGTCAACGAAGCCGCCCGCATCGCGGACGTCAGCCTCGGCGAGTGGCTGGAGATCGCGCGCGAACACAACCTCACCACGCAGCTCTCGCCCGACGACCTCGAATCGGACGCCGACAGCGCGCTCGACGTATGAGCGACGTCGTGCTCGTCGACGCCACGACGCTCATCGCGCTCGGAAGCGTCGGTCGTGTGGACCTGTTGGAGAACTTCGACGGGCAGATATGGGTCCACGACACTGTCCGGTCGGAAGTGACGACCGAACCCGCAGCGACCAACGTCTCGGCGGCGCTCGGTAGCGAGGCGGGCAGCCACAATTTTAGCATTCCCGCCGACCTACGAGACGAGGCGCTTGAACTGCTCGGCGACGAGGAAACCAGCGGCGACGTCGCTATCGTCGCGGGCGTCTTGAAGTCCCAATCTGCTGGACTCGATACTGCTGTCGTCTCCGACGACATGCGAGTCCGAACCGTCACGGAGGGACTCGGTGCGACGGTCACTGGAACTGTCGGCGTCGTCGCTCGTGCGGTTTACGAAGGGATGGACTCCGAGCGCGCCAAAACGTTGATTCGCGACATCGACAGCCACGGCTTGCACATGACCGGGGAACTCCGCGAAAAAGCGTTCGAGTTAATCGACGACGCGGCCGACGAGTAGGGCGACAGGCGCTGTCTGTCTTGCGAGACTCGCTGCGCTCGTCTCGCTGATAGTCAGGTCTTCGCCCTACGGGCTCAGACGCTGCCTGTCTCGCGGGAAGAGAACCGCTTCCCGGATGTTGTCGAGGTCGAGCATCGTCATCACGAGGCGCTCGACGCCGTACGCCCACCCGGCGTGGGGCGGCATGCCGTACTTGAACATCTTCGTGTAATACTCGAACTGGTCCGGGTCGAGACCCTGCTGCTCGAAGCCCTCCACGAGCGCATCGTAGCGGTGCTCGCGCTGCCCGCCGGAGACCAGTTCCATGCGCGGGTGCATCAGGTCGAAGCCCTTCGAGAGCTCGGGGTCGTCGTCGTAGTCCTGAATGTAGAACGGCTTGATCTCGCTGGGCCAGTCGGTGACGAAGTAGTGCCCGCCGACGTCGTCGCCGAGCGCCTTCTCGCCCTCGGTGGGGAGGTCGTCGCCCCAGACGAGCTGCTCGTCGAGTTCGCCGGTGGCGTTGATGCGCTCGATGGCCTCCTCGTAGGTGAGCCGCGGGAACTCACCCGAGGGCGCCTCGAACTCCTCGGCGAGGCCGAGCGCTTCCAGTTCCTCCTGACAGTTCTGTTCGACGGCGGAGTAGGCGGCCTGCAGCGTGCCCTCGCAGACGTCCATCGCCTGCTCGTGGTCGATGAACGCGGACTCGAAGTCGATCATCGTCGCCTCGTTGAGGTGGCGCGGCGTGTTGTGCTCCTCCGCGCGGAAGATGGGGCCGACCTCGAAGACGCGCTCGAGCCCGGAGCCCACCATCAGCTGCTTGAACAGCTGCGGGCTCTGGTTCATGAACGCCTCCTCCCCGAAGTACGTCACGGGGAACAGCTCCGTGCCGCCCTCCGTGCCGGTGGCGACGATTTTCGGCGTGTTGATCTCCGTCGAGCCGACGCTCCGGAAGTATTCCCGGACCGCGCGCAGGACTTCCGCGCGAATCTCGAAGATGGCCTTCGTCTCGGCCTTGCGGGCGTCCAGCGTGCGGTTGTCCAGCCGCGTCGAGAGGTCGGCGTCGACTTTCCCCGACGGGTCGAGGGGAAGCTGGGGGTCGGCCTCCGCCATCACGTCGATGGACTCGGGCGTGACCTCGACGCCCGTGGGCGCGCGCTCTTCCTCCTCGACGTCGCCGGTGACCTGCACGACCGACTCGCGCTGGACGTTGATGCCGGTCTCCACGAGGTCGTCGTCCATCTCGTCCTTCTCGAACTTGACCTGAATCTTGCCGGTCTTGTCTCGGAGGATGAGGAACGCGATGCCGCCGAGGTCCCGTACTTCGTGGACCCAGCCGGCGACCGTCGCGTGGTCGCCCGGCTCGGCGTCCGCCGTGAACGTTCGGTCCTTCATACGACCCGATTCACGAGGACCGGCCTTAAACGCCTTCATTTCCGGCGTGGGCGACCGGGGTGGGGCGGCGACCGGACGCGGTCACTCGTGGGCGTCGTTGACGCCGCGCACCGTCTCCGCGACGGCCTCGACGCCCTCGTCGTGGAGCAGGTCGCCGACGACGACCGTGTCGGCGTGCTCGCCCATCTCGTAAGCCGAGTCGTAGTCGCCGATGCCGCCGCCGTAGAACAGCGTCGCGTCGTCGAGCGCGTCCTGCGCCGCGCCGACGACCGCCGGGTCGCCGAGCGTCCCCGAATACTCGACGTAGACGATGTCTTGGCCGAGCATCCGCTCGGCGACTTCGGCGTACGCCGCCACCTCGTCGGCGTCGAGGTCGCAGTCGGCGTCCGTGTACTCCGCGACGCTCGCCTCGTCGTTCAACACGACGTACGCCTCGGTGGCGGTGCGCTCCCAGTCGAGGTCCGCGATGCGCACCCACTCCTTGTGCGCGCCCGTAATCCAGAACGGGTCGCCGGCGTTCAACACGACCGGCACGAGGTAGCCGTCCAGCGCCTCGTCGTCGACGACGACCGCGGGGTTCGACGGCTCCTGATACAGCGGCACGTCGTGCTTCCGGCAGGCGTCGATGACGCGCCGCATCTTCTCGGTGGTCACGTCCATCGTCCCGCCGATTTCGATGGCGTCGGTACCCGTCTTCGCCACGTCGTCGAAGGTGTCGCCCTCGGCGAGCGACTTGTCGGGGTCCACCTTGAGCACGTGGTCCCAGTCGTCCCACGGGGTAGTCATGTGCCCCCATTAAAATGGCCCGGGCAAAACCCCTTCGATGCGGGTGGCCGACCGCCAGCGGCGCCGCTGGAGGCGGTTGCGAGCGGAACCGGAGGCGGGACAGTTTAGCTGTGGATGCCCATCGCCTCGATCTGCTCCTGGTAGCGGTTCCGGATGGTGACCTCCGTCACCTGCGCGACGTCCGCGACCTCGCGCTGGGTCTTCTTCTCGTTGCAGAGCAGGGACGCCGCGTAAATCGCGGCCGCGGCGTAGCCGGTCGGGGACTTCCCCGAGAGCAGTCCCTTCTCGGCGGTCGTCTCGATAATCTCGTTGGCCTTCGACTGGACTTCCTCGGAGAGTTCCAGTTCCGAGCAGAACCGGGGCACGTACTTCTTCGGGTCGACGGGCTTCATCTCCAGCCCGAGCTCTTGGGAGATGTACCGATACGTGCGACCGATTTCCTTGCGCTCGACCCGGGACACCTCCGAAATCTCTTCGAGGCTCCGCGGGATGCCCTCCTTCCGGCAGGCCGCGTAGAGGGCGCTGGTGGCGACGCCCTCGATGGAGCGGCCGCGGATGAGGTCCTCCTTGAGCGCGCGCCGGTAGATGACCGACGCGACCTCTCGCACGGAGCGCGGGACGCCGAGCGCGGAGGCCATGCGGTCGATTTCCGAGAGCGCGAACTGGAGGTTGCGCTCGCCGGCGTCCTTCGTGCGGATGCGCTCTTGCCACTTCCGCAGGCGGTGCATCTGCGAGCGCTTCTTCGAGGAAATCGAGCGCCCGTAGGCGTCCTTGTCCTTCCAGTCGATGGTCGTCGTCAGCCCCTTGTCGTGCATCGTCTGCGTGGTGGGGGCGCCGACCCGCGACTTCTCCTGTCGTTCCTGATGGTTGAACGCGCGCCATTCCGGACCGGGGTCGATCTGCTCCTCCTCGACGACGAGGCCACAGTCGTTGCAGACCAACTCCGCGCGGTCCGAGCTCTTCACGAGGTTGTCAGAGCCACACTCCGGGCACTCCCGTACCCCCTCCTCGGACTCCTCCTGCTCTGTCGCCGTTTCTCGCTCCCGCTGGCGAGTGGACCGTGTCATCGCATTTTTATATTAGCGTTTCGCAAACATTTAAACCCATTGGCGGTTTGGAACCCTTCACAGGCGACACAAGTTTCGGCGTTCTCCCGGGGAAACGGGGTGTAGCGGCCCCGAGACAGCCTCGAACGTCGGTTCTCGGATAGTAACCCATATACGGGAGCGAGGGTGACTTCGACTCAATGCCGGTCGTAGAGTGCGACGTCGACGACGCGCGCGAACGACTCGACGCCGCGGGCGCGTCGTTCAGCGAGGGCAACTCCGAGTACGAGCGCTGGCACGCCGACCTCGGGGACGCCCACGCCGTCGCCTACGACGACAAGCTCGTCGTGCAGGGCGGAAACCCCACGGACATCACCGCCGTCGTCGAGCCCGACCGCGGCGGCCGCGTCCACGCGTACTTCGACGGCGCGAGCCGCGGCAACCCCGGCCCCGCTTCTGTGGGCTGGGTGCTCGTCTCCGGCGACGGTATCGTCGCAGAGCGCGGCGAGACCATCGGCCGCGCGACCAACAACCAAGCCGAGTACGAGGCGCTGCTCGCGGTGCTGGAGGCCGCCGCGGAGTTCGGCTTCGACGAAATCGAGATTCGCGGCGACTCCCAGCTCGTCGAGAAGCAAGTGAAGGGCGCGTGGGACACCAACGACCCCGAACTCCGGGAGAAGCGCGTCCGCGCCCGCGAACTCCTCGACCGGTTCGACGAGTGGTCGCTGACTCACGTTCCGAGAGAGGTAAACGACCGCGCCGACGAACTAGCCAACCAAGCCCTCGACGATGACTGACCTCCCAGAGGACGCCGTCGACGAAGCCGAACGGCTCACCCGGCTCGCCCGCGACGCCGTCGACGACGCCGCCGCCGACGCGTACCGCGAGCGCCGCGAGGAACTGCTCGCCGACCACGGGTTCGTGCCCCGCGTCCGCGAGCGCGACGACACGCTCGTCTGCTACCCCGACGACTGGCTCGACGGTGACGGCCGCGTCCGGATGGACGACGTGGAGGACACCGACCGCGCGGCCGAGGTGTCGCTGTCCGGGCCGGGCGAGCAGGGCGACTACGAGGCGGCCGCCGCGCGCAACGACGCCCTCGTCGAGCGCGTCCGCGAGCGCCACGGCGACGTGCACGGCGACAACGCCGCGGCGTTCGCCGAGTTCATGAACAACTACTACGCGCGCTCGATGGACGACGCGGACGACCGCGAGCGCGAGGAGTTCCTCGACGACTACTTCCCGCGGAACGCGTGGCCCACCGACGAGCAGCGCGAGCGCGTCGAGGAGTCGCTGGCGCTGGTGTCCGAGGTCGCCGAGGACGTGGCGGCGCCCGCGGACGACTCGGCGCCCGAGCAGTAGCCGGCGCTGGCGCTACGGGGTCCGGCGCGTGAAAAAGTGTGTCGTCGGCGTGTTTAGTTCTCGGCGAGGATGTCGCGGACCTGCGCTTCGCGGTCGTCGTCGGTGACGAACTTCGAGAGCGTCCACTCGAGGTCGTCGAGGACGGCGTCGAAGCCGTCGTCGGTGAGCTCGTACTGGTTGGTGCGCTTGTCGAGCTCGGACTTCTCGACGAGCCCCTTGTTGACGAGGTCGTCGAGGTTCGGGTAGAGCCGGCCGTGGTTGACTTCCTGCCCGTAGTAGTCTTCGAGTTCGCGCTTGATGGCGAGGCCGTAGCGGGCTTCTTCGGCGAGGACGGTGAGGATGTTCTTCTGGAACGCAGTCAGGTCGCGCACGTCCGTACGTGCAGCAGATTGTGCCTCTGACATAGCTAACTGGAAAGCGCGCATACATTTAAACACTTCTCAATTGAGCGGAGTTTGGCCCGCTCGGGATGCGAAAAGCCTATCTCCGCCCGACAAACACCTCTCCGGCATGGCGAATCTCTGGGAAGACCTCGAGACCGGACCGGACGCGCCCGACGTGATTTACGCGGTCGTCGAGTGCCTGAAAGGCGAGCGCAACAAGTACGAGTACGACAAGGACATCCCGGGCGTGGTGCTGGACCGCGTGCTCCACAGTAACGTCCACTACCCCTCGGACTACGGCTTCATCCCGCAGTCGTACTACGACGACGGGGACCCCTTCGACGTGCTGGTGCTCGTCGAGGACCAGACGTTCCCCGGCTGCGTCATCGAGGCGCGCCCGGTCGCGCTCATGAAGATGGACGACGACGGCGAGCAGGACGACAAGGTCATCGCGGTGCCCGACGAGGACCCCCGCTACGACCACATCGACGACCTCGAAGACATCCCCCAGCAGGAACTCGACGAGATCGAGGAGTTCTTCGAGACGTACAAGAACCTCGAAGCGGGCAAGGAGGTCGAGACGATGGGCTTCGAGGACGCGCAGGCCGCGAAGGACGCCATCGAGCACGCCCAAGACCTCTACGACGAGAAGTTCGCGTAACTCCTTCGAGCACCTCGCGCACACCCGACTTCTCCGTTTTTCGCGCCGACCAGCGCCGGCGATAACCACTGGGTATCGCGGCCGGGCGCGCCGATGTGTTATGCGCATGGGTAATTATTTTCGGGGGTGTGCCGTACTACCGAGCGTAATGGCCGCCAGTCACTCACAGTTCGGCGTTCGCCACGTCACCGTCGTCCCGACGAACTTCCAGACCGCCGACAGCGACGACGAGGACGCCGCTGCGTCCGAGTCCTCCCGCTGAGCGCGCGCCGGACCGGGACAACATACTTAACGATTCGCGTGGACTCTCGGCGTAATGCTCCCCGAGGTCGGCACGGTCTCGACGCCCGTGCTCGCGCTCGCGGCCGGCTCCGTCGCCGTCGGCGGCGCCGGCGCGTACGCCCTCACGACGGTGCTTCGACGCCGCCGCGCGGACGACGACGAGACGTTCGCGCGGCTCCGCGACACCATCGCGGGCCTCGAATCCGTCGCGCTCGTCGTCCCGGAGAACCCCAGCGTCGACGCGCTCGCGGCCGCCATCGGGCTCCGCGACCTCTGCAACCAGTGGGGGGTCACCGCGCGCGTGTTCGCCGAGGACGACGTGACGAGCGACGACGCCAAGGCCTTCTGTAACCTCTTCGACGTTTCGCTGGACGTGGCCGGCGACTCCCTCGATGACTTCGACGGCGCGGTCGCCGTCGGCGGCGGCGGCACCGTCCCGTCGTTCGCCAACCGCCCGCCCGTCGTCGCCGTCGTCCGCCACCGCCCCGCCGCGGTCGACCACTCGCTGGTCCTCGACGGCGACGACGCCGGCGCCACCTCCACCATCGTCGCGCGGTTCGTCGAGCGCGCCGGCCGCACGCCCGAGCAGGACGTGGCGACCGCGCTCCTCTACGGTATCCGCGCCGGCACCCGCGAGTTCCGCCGCGTGCGCTCCCGCGAGGACTTCCGCGCGGCGACGTTCCTTCAGGAGTTCGCTGACCAAGGCACCATCGACGCGCTGCGCGCGCCCGGCATGAGCGGCGAGACGTTCGACGTCATCGGGCACGCCATCGCCAACCGCGAGCGCCGCGCGAGCTTCGCGGTCACGAACGTCGGCACCGTCCCGTCGGTGAGCGCGCTCGAAGAGGCCGCCGACACCCTCCTCCGGCTCGACGGCGTCTCCTCGGCGGCCGCGTTCGGCGTCCACGAGGACACCGTGGTGACGGCGTGCCGCGCCGACGACGTGCGCACGAGCGCGATGGACGTGCTCTCGACGGCGTTCGACCAGACGACCGCGCTCGGCGGCGACGCGGACACTGCCACCGCGCGCGTCCCGCTCGGGCTGTTCAGCCGCGTCAGCGCCGAACAGCAGTCGACGCTCGACGACCTCATCGACGCGAGCACGCGGAAGGCGCTGTTCTCGGCGTTCGAACAGGCGTGACCGGCAAACGTGGCTGGTGTCACCGACACCGGCCAGTTGCCGCCGTAAGACGAACCCTTTAGTGCGTCAGCGGCGACGCGGACTGTATGGGTCTGTTCGACCGGCTCCGCGGCGACGAAGGGTCGCGGGTCGCGTTCATCGGCATCGACGGCGTCCCGTACAGCCTGATCCGGGACGAGCCCGAGACGTTCCCGAACCTCCACGACGTCATCGAGTCGGGCGGCGGCGGCGCCATCGACAGCATCGTCCCGCCGGAGTCCAGCGCGTGCTGGCCCTCCCTCACCACGGGCGTCAACCCTGGCGAGACCGGCGTCTACGGCTTCCAAGACCGCGAGGTCGGCAGCTACGACACGTACGTCCCGATGGGCCGGGACGTGCAGGCCGACCGCGTCTGGGACCGCGTGACCGACGCCGGCCGCGACGCCACCGTGTTCAACGTCCCCGTCACGTTCCCGCCCCAGCGCAACGTCCAGCGGATGGTCTCGGGGTTCCTCTCCCCGGGCATCGAGAAGGGGTCCCACCCCGAGTCGGTCGGCGACTACCTCGACTCCATCGACTACCGCATCGACACGAACGCCAAGCTCGGCCATCAGGACGACAAGTCCGAGTTCATCGCGGACGCCCACGAGACCCTCGACGCCCGGCAGGAGGCGTTCCTGCACTACGTGCGCGAGGACGACTGGGACCTCTTCTTCGGCGTGTTCATGACGACCGACCGCGTCAACCACTTCCTGTTCAAGGACTACGAGCAGGACGGCGAGTACAAGCAGGAGTTCCTCGACTTCTACGCGAAAGTCGACGAGTACATCGGGGAGCTGCGCGCGGAACTGGACGACGACGTGTCGCTGGTCGTCGCCTCCGACCACGGGTTCACCAGCGAGGACTACGAGGTCCACCTCAACCAGTGGCTCGAAGACGAGGGGTGGCTGTCCTTCGACGGCGAGGACCACGACAGCCTCGAAGACATCAGCGACGACACGAAGGCGTACTCGTTCATCCCCGGGCGGTTCTACATCAACCTCGAAGACCGCGAACCCCGCGGCAGCGTCCCCGAGTCCGACTACGAGGACGTTCGCGCGGAACTCAAGGAGGAAATCGAATCCATCGAGGGCCCCGACGGCCGCCCGGTCGTCGACCGCGTCGTCCCCAAGGAGGAGGCCTTCGACGGCGCGCACGACGAAATCGCGCCCGACCTCGTCGCCATCCCGAACCACGGCTTCGACCTGAAGGCGGGGTTCTCGGGCGCTGGCGACGTGTTCAGCGTCGGCCCGCGCAACGGCATGCACTCCTTCGAGAACGCCACCCTCCTCTCCGACGCCGAGGACGTGTCGGTCCCCGAGGGGACGGACCTCTTCGACGTCACGCCGACGCTGCTGGACCTCCTCGACGTGGAGTTCGACGCCCGCGAGTTCGACGGCGAGACGCTCGTCTGAGCCGCCGTCATCGCTGTCGGTGCGACTCCCGTCCGGTGACTCCGACAGCCTATTAGTCTCCGTCCGGCGACTCGCACACACCGAAATGGTCGCGCAAACGCTTCTGGTCCCCGTCGTGTTCCCGGACCCGGACAGCTACCCGCTCGACGACGAGAACATCGTCGGCTTCAGCGGGTTCGACGTCGTCCTGTTCGGCTACTGGGAGGTCCCCGATGGCGTCTCCTCGGAGACCGCTCGCGCCGAGCACGAGGCCGACGCGCAGGCGGTGCTCTACGAGATGGCCGCGCAGTTCAGCCGCGGCGGCGCGTCCACGTCGGTGCAGCTCCACTTCGGCCCGGGTGGCGCCGAGGCGGCCGCGTTGCAAGACCGCATCGCGGCCGCGACGGACGCCGACGCAGTGCTCGTCGGCGGCCGCATCACGATGTGGTCGAACGTGCTCGTGCCGCTGCGGGACGCCCGCCGCCGGGCGGAACTCGTCGCGTTCCTCTCCGGGCTAGACGTGGACTCGATTTTCACGCTCGAACTGTTCCACGCCGCCGCCGACCCGAGCGACGTCGACGCAGCGCGGGAGACGCTGGCGTCAGTGAGGGCGGCGCTCGTCGAGGAAGGGTTCGCCGCGGACGCCGTCGACGTCACCGTCGAAGTCCACGAGGACGCCGGCCGCGCAATCGCGGAGCGCGCACGCCGACACAACCTCGTGGTCGTCGGCGAGACCGAGGAACTGGACGACGACGCGAAGTTCATCGGCCCCACGTCGGAGGCGGTCCTCGACCGCACGGACACGTCGGTCGTCGTCCTCCGGGAGTAACCGCCTCGCGGCTCGCGCCCGTCAGAGCAGGTCGTCGAGTTCGTCGTTCTGGAAGTTCTCCGTGACCTGCTCCTGCTCGACGGACTCGGTGGCCTCCTTCGCGCGCTCCATGAACTGCTCGATGCGCTCGGAGCGCGAGATGCCAGACAGCAACACGAGCACGGCGATTTTCTCGGAGTCCAGCGGGAAGTCCCCGCCCCGGACCTGCATGCTCCGGGTCTCCTCTTCGACCCACGACCGCGCCTTCTCGACGCCCTTCCGGGAGACGCGGTCGGACTCACCGGCGGCAACCACGAGCGCCGCGCCCGCCTCTGTCGTCTCGGGCACGCTCATCCCCGTGAGCAGCGCCTTCCGCGCGGTCGACGTGACGACGTTGACGTTCTCGCCGGCGTCCGCGGCGGCGTCCGCGCTGGCGAACCCCACCGCGGACATGTTCCCGGACTTGAGCGTGTTGATGACCTCGCTGGCGTCGACGACGCTCTCGCCGACGCCCTCGACGTTCTCGCCCGCCGCCAGCAGGATGCCGACGCGGCGCGCGATGCGCTCGTTGATGGCGTCGAACGCCTCCGTGACGCTCTGCCCGGTCTCGCGCCACGCGTCGTTGTCCACGAGCAGCGTGGAGTCGGCCTCCCGGACGAGCGTCTTCAGCGACCGGCCGGCGTTCGCCTGATAAATGCCGCCCTCGTCGCGGCCCGGGAGGATGCCGAGCGCGTACACGGGAATCTCGTGGATTCGCTTCAGCTCCTTCACGAGGACGGGCGCGCCGCCGGAGCCGGTGCCGCCGCCGAGCCCGGCGACGACGAAGATGGCCTCCGTCTGCGCGTCGATGGCGCTGTCGAGCTTCCCGACGACTTCGCGGATGTCGCTCTGCATGACTTCCGCGCCGAGTTCGTTGTCCGCGCCGACGCCGTGGCCCTTCACGCGCTCTTGGCCGATGAGGACGGTGTCGATGTCGAGCGGTTCGAGGTCTGCTTTCGCGGTGTTGACCGCGAGCGTGCCACGGACGGCGCCGTACCCAGCACGACGGTCTTCTTCGAGGAGGGCTTCGGTGACCTTTCCGCCGGCCTGACCGACGCCGATGAGGGCGGCTTTCATACGCCGTCCATCGCGGGGAGCCGGCATCAACGTTGCGCCGCCCCGACAGTTAAACCGGATGACGGGGCCACCCTGTCCCGTGTCCCGCGACGACCTCGACGAACGACTCCGAGCGGTAGAGCGCGCGATGACCGACGGCGACGCCGCCGTCAGCGACCTCGCGGACGCGGCGGCCGTCCACGACCGCCTCGACGCCCTCGAAGCCGAGATTGCCGACCTGCACGAGCGACTCGACGCGCTCGACGCCACCGTACAGTCGCTGCACGGCTACGTCGGCGACCTCGAAGCCGTCAACGAGCGCGTCGAGCGCCGCGCCGACGCCGCCCGCGAAGCCGTCGAACGCCTCGAAGACGAACGTCGGCGGTCCCCACAATCCACGACGGACGCCGAGCGCGCTGCGGGCGCTGAATCCGCCGAATCCGGCACACTCGATGCCCACCGGGACCGGCCGCCCGCGGACCGAGCACCTGCGGACCGCGAGCGCACGGACGAGGACGCCGACGGCTCGCTCCTCGACCGCGTCCGGGAGTCGCTGTGAGCGTCCGGGTCGTGCTCGCGGTCGCGTTCGCGCTCGCGCTGCTCGCGGCCGCCCAGCCCGCCGTCGACCACGCGACACGGACGCGGGAGCGAGCGGCCGTCAGCGCGAGCGCGGCGCGCGTCGTCGACGCCGTCTCCGCGCTCCACCGACGCAGCGACCCGGGCGCGACAGTGGGGACCGCGCCGCGGCGAACGCTCCGCCTCGACCTCCCGGACGGCGCAACCGTCGCTTTCCGTGCCGACCCGCCGCGGCTCGTCTCGACGCGCCCGAGCGGCGCGCGCCACCAGCGGACGCTCCCCGTGCGCGTCGCCGCCTGCGGGGACGAATCGACGCTCGCCGGGCCGACGACGCTGGCGTACGTCGACAGCGGAGACGGCCCCGTCGTGCTCGCGCTGCGAGGGTTTATCAGGGGGAACGCGACCACCGCCGCCCATGCGTGCGCTCCTCGACCGCTTCGCGGCGGACGACCCCGACTGCGGCTGTGACGCCACTCGCGACAGCGGCGCGCTCCGCGTGGATGCCGGCAGCTGTCCGGGCAGCGGCGACCTCACGGCGGAGCCCGCGTGCCGAGCCACCGTCGCGTCGGCCTGCCGGCAGGCCGACGTGGACCGCATCGCCGTCGACGCGTCCGGGTTCCGCCGCGAGTACGGCCCGCGCGCCGTCGCGCTGTTCGCCGCCGCCGGCCGGTTCGCCGCCCGCGTCCGGGACCGCGACCAGCGCCTCGCCGACCGTACTCGGACCGACCCGCTCGCCGCAGCCGCTGAAGTCAGCGGGCGCGCTGGCCCGGTCGCAGACCTCGCCGCCGAGACCGGGTTCGCGGCCGCCGCGGGTGACCTCCCCGACTACGACGCGCTTCGGTCCCGCGTCGGGCCCGCGCTCGCCGACGCCCGTATCGACCCGACGCCGCCGCCCGACGGCCGGCTCCGCGACACCCGGACGCTGGAGACCGGCGCGGTCGTCCGCGAGTACGCCGTCCCCGGCGACCTCCCGGTCTACCACGTCGTCCCGCCGGAGTACGACCTCGCGCCCGCGGACTGCCGCGTGCTCGCCGACGCGCGCCGCCTGCTCGCGGACGGCTCGATTCCCGACGCCGAGGACGCACCCCGCCGCGCTGTCCGGGAGGCCGCCGGCGAGCACCGCGACTCGCTCGCGGACGCGCTCCGCAAGCACACGCGCGGCTTCGGCGTCCTCGAAGACCTGTTCGCGGACTCCCGAATCTCGGACGTGTACGCGAGCGCGCCGGTCGCCGAGGGGCCGCTCCGCGTGACCGTCGCCGGCGACGACGCCCGGACGAACGTCCAGTTTACCGACGCGGGCGCGGAGCGGCTCGCCTCCCGGCTGCGCGCGGCGAGCGGCCGCCCGTTCTCCCGCGCGAACCCCACGCTCGACGCCGCAATCGACGGGCTCGGTGAGACGGGGCGGGTGCGGGTCGCCGGCGTCACCAACCCCGTCAGCGACGGCACGGGGTTCGCGTTCCGCGCGCACGACGCCGACCCGTTCCGGCTCCCCGGCCTCGTCGCCAACGGCACGCTCTCGGCCGACCTCGCGGGGTTCCTCGTCGAGGCGCTCCGGCGCGGCGCGGCCGTCCTGTTCGCCGGGGCGCGCGGCGCCGGGAAGACCACGCTGCTGGGCGCGACCCTCTGGGCGCTCGCCGCCGACACCCGCCTCGTCACCATCGAGGACACGCCTGAACTCCCGGTGCGCGCGCTCCGCGGCGACGGCCGCGACGTACAGGCGCTGTACGCGAACAGCGACGGCGCGGGCGCGGACGTGTCGATGGCGGACGCGCTCCGCACCGCGCTCCGGCTCGGGGACGGCGCCATCGCGGTCGGGGAGGTCCGCGGGGAGGAGGCGCGCGTCCTTTACGAGGCGATGCGCGTGGGCGCCAGCGACGCCGCCGTCCTCGGCACGATACACGGCGAGGGCGCCGAGGGCGTCCGCGAGCGCGTCGTCGCCGACCTCGGCGTGCCCGCGTCCTCGTTCGTCGCCACCGACCTCGTGGTCACGCTCGCCGACACGGCCGACGGCCGTCGCGTCACGCGCGTCGAGGAAGTCACCGACGCCGGAGCCGCCGCGCTCTACGAGGACGCAGGCGAGGGCGCAACACCGACCGGCCGAATCGCCCGCGGGAACAGCCGCGCGGTCGCAGACCTCGCCGCGCCCGGCGAGACGTACGCGGACGTTCGGGACGCGGTGCAGGCTCGCGCCGCCAGTTTCGACGATGCGTGAGCCAGCGAACCCGCGGCCCGCGCTCGCTGTGCTCGCCGGCACAGCCGTAGTCGCACTCGCGGCCACCCGCTGGAACGCGTACGCCGGCACCGCGGTGGCGCTCCTCGGTGTGGCGGCAGCAGCCGCGCTCTCGTACGGGCCCCGCGTCCGCGAAGTCGCCGAGCGGTCGCGCGCGCTCGGTGCGGCCCCCGACATCGTCTGTCTGGTCGTGCTCTCGCTGCGCCTCGACCCCGCGCTCGAACGCGCCACCGCGTTCGCCGCAGAGCACGCGAACGGCCGGCTCGCGGACAGCCTCGCGGCCCACGCCCGCGAATCCCGCGGGACGCCCGGCGCGGGGCTGGCCGGGTTCGCCGCGACGTGGGACGACCACCTGCCGTCGCTGCGGCGGGCCGCCGCGCTCGCCGACGCCGCCGTCAACGCGCCCGCCGGCGACCGCGAACGCCTCCTCGACCGCACGCTCGCCGTCGTCGTCGAGGGCTCGCGGGAGCGTGCCAGCGGGTACGCTGACGCCGTCCACGGGCCCACGATGGCCGTCTACGCGTTCGGCGTCGTGTTGCCGCTCGCGCTCGTCGGCGTCGTCCCCGCCGCGGCCAGCGCCGGCCTCCCGCTCACCCTCGGCGGCGTCGCGCTCGCGTACGGCGTCGTGTTGCCGCTGGCGGTGCTCGCGGTCGTCTGCTGGATTCTCGCGCGCCGCCCCGTCGCGTTCCCACCCGCCGCCGTGCCCGCCGACCACCCGGCGCTCGACGACCGGGGGCGCAACGCCGCGCTCGCGGCTGCCGCTGGCGTCGCCGCCGCGCTCGTCGCGTCCCGACTGCTCCCGTCGTGGTCGCTGCCCGTGCTGCTCGTCGGCTGGCCGGTCGGCGGCGCGCTCGTCTACTGGTTCCGGCCGGCCTGCGAGGTCCGCGAAGCCGCCCGGGACATCGAGGACGGCCTCGCGGACGCGCTCTCCGTGCTCGGCCACCAACTCCGGCACGGGCGCGCGGTCGAAGCCGCCGTGACGGACGCCGGCGACACGCTCGACGGGCCCACGGGCGACGCGTTCGACGAGGCGGCGCGCCGGATGCGCCGGCTCCGCGTCGGCGTCGCGGAAGCGTTCCGCGGCGAGCACGGCCCGCTCGCTCGGACCCGGAGCCAGCGCGCCCGCGCGGCCGTCTCGCTGGTCGTCCACGCCGCCGACGCGGGGCCGGCGGGCGGCCGCGTGCTCGTCGCCGTCGCGGAGCACTTCGACGCCCTCGCGGCTCTCGACCGGGAGGTGCGCCGCGAGTTCGCCTCGACCACGCGCACCCTCCAGTACACCGCGCTCGTCTACGCGCCGCTGGTCGCCGGCGTCACCGTCTCGCTGGCCGGGCGCGTGAGCGGGCTCGACGGCGCGTCCGCGCTGCCGGCCGGCCAGCTCGCGCTCGTCGTCGGCGCGTACGTGTTGTGGCTGGCAGCCGTGCTGCCGGCGCTGGCGGTCGGCCTCGACCGCGGGTTGGACCGCGCGCTCGTCGGCTACCACGCCGGCCTCGCGCTCGCGGCCGCCGCCACCGTCTACCCCGTCACAGCGCTCGCCGCCGCCCGCGTCCTCTAACTTTAAATCGGAGGCCGCGACCAACCCGGCCCATGTTCGACACGCTCGCGGACGTGCCGCCGCTGCTCGTCGCGCTCTCGCTGGCCAGCGCGACCCTGCTCGGCGTCGCACTCGCCGCGAAGCCCGACGTACAGTCGCGCGCCGCGCCGCTCGCAGACACCGTGGACGCGGTCGCCAGCGCCGACCACGAAAGCGCCGAGTCCCGCGACCTCGCTGTCGACGAAGTCCGAATCACTCCCCACGCAATCGAGGTCCGCGACGGCGCCGACACCTCCCGGGCGGCGTACGCGTACGGCCCGGTCGTGCCCGTTCGCCGCGACACCGTCCTCTGGCGCGTCCTCCACGGGGCGTCCCCGGCCGACACGTTCGACGACGAGCGCGCGTTCGAGCGCGCCGTCGCCACCGCCCGCGACCGCGACGCGGCGTGGCGACGCGACCGCCAACAATTGACCGTCCGCCGCGTCACGTGGAGGGGTGTCGATGTCACGCTCGTCGGTGCGTGAGGCGCAAGTCGAGCCGCTGCCCGCGCTCGTCGCCGTGGCCGTCGTCTGCCTGTCGGTCGGCGCGTTCGCGGCCGTCCGCGCGGACGTGCTCCCCGCCGGAGCCAGCGACGCGCCCGCGGACACCGTGCTGTCGGATGCCGTCGATGCGGCGACGACGACCGGCGGCGTTGTCGCACCCGAGCGCCTCGACGCGTCGGTCGCGCCCGCCGACTACGCGGTCAACGTGACCGTGACCGCGGGCGACGGCGAGTGGACCGCCGGCGAGCGGCCGCCACCCGACGCGGCGAGGGCAAGCGAGCCCGTCCCAGTGCGCGTCGCAACCGGCCGAACCCGACCGGGGCGGCTAACGGTGGCGGTGTGGTCGTGAGCCGCGCTATCAGCACCGTCCTCGACGCCTCGCTGGCGGTCCTCCTCGTCAGCGCGGCGGCCGTCGTGCTCGTCACCCTCTCGGGCGGCGACCAGCGCCCGCCCGACCCCGACGCCGCCGCGCAGACGGTCCTCGCCAGTACGACCACCGCCGAGTACCACGCGAACGGCAGCGAGCGCGCCGTCTCGGGGCGCGTCGACACGCTGCTCGCGCACGCCGCGGTCGCCGCCGACCGCTCGACGCACTCCCGGTTCGCAAGCGCGGTCGAGGCCGCCGTCGCGGACGTGCTCGCGGCGACTAACGGCCGCGTCTCGGTCGTCGCAACTGCGGGGAGCGGGCGCGTTCGCGTCGGTCCGCGGCCGCCGCCGTCAGCGTCGGTCGCAGCGGTCACTCACCGCGCCGTCGCCGAGAACGACGCCGTGACCATCACCGTCCGGACGTGGTCGCCGTGAGACTCGCCGACGACGACCGCGCCCGCGTGCCGTTCGCGCTCGTCGGCGTGGTGTTGCTCGTCGCCAGCGCGACGGCCGCCGCCGCGCTCGCCGGCCGCTCGCCGGTCCCCTCGGAGACGCGCACCGACCGAGCGGTCGAGCGCGCACACGCCAGTGCCGCCACCGCGCTCGCCAGCGCCGCCCGCACCGCGGCCGCCGACGCCGTCCGGAACCCCGTCGTCGCGCCGTCGAACACGACTTTCGGCGCGGCCGTCGACCCCGACCGCGCGTTCCGCGACGCGCTCGCCTTGCGCGTGTACGCCCGCACCGAGCGCGCGCTCCGCGACCACGAGTCCGCCGCGGGCAGGGTGTCGGCGGCCGCGTCGCTGCCGCGCGTGAGGACTACCGCTGACGCCGAGCGCGCCATCGACCGCGTGTCGCTGGGGCGCGCGGGCGACGACCTGCTCCGCGTCACTGTCTCCGGGGTGCGCGTCGCGGTTGAGCGGGACGGTGAGACGCGTTCGGAGTCGAAAACTACCGTCTCCGCGACCGTCCACAGCCCCGCGCTGGCGCTCCGGGACCGCGTCCAGCGCTTCGAGCGCCTGCTCGACCGGGGCGCGTTCGCGGGACCGGGGTTGGACCGGCGGCTCACCGACTACCTCCACCGCGTCGTCTGGCTGCGCGGCCCGCTCCAGTACGCGGGCGCACCGATTTCGAACGTGCTGGCGAACCGCCACGTCGAGCTGATGGCGAACCGAGCACTGTTGGCGGTCCAGCGAACCGCGTTCGGCCGCGAGGACGACGCCGGCCGCGACGCGTACGGTCGCGCGCTCGCTCGCGTCGGCCTCGACGACGTGCTCGCGGCCGCATCGAGGAGTGCGAAACAGCGCGCCGACGCCGTGCTCCGCGCGCCGAACGCCCCGGAGACGCCGATGAAAGTCGGGCGGTCGGCCGCGCGCGATGCCGCTGCCAAGTCCAGCCAGTCCGTCCCGGTTGGCGTCAACGCGACCGCCGACCGCGCCTTCCTCGCGTTCGTGGACGGAGACGGCGAGCCGTCGCTCGATGGGACGCTGCGCGCCGCGTTCGCCTCGGACGCGCGACGGACGGTCGACGCGACGGTCGTCGACCGCAGCCACTCCCAGTCGGGGCACGCGCCACAGAACTGGACGTTCGTGGACGCGTCTACCGACCGCGATGTGGACGTGGCAGCCAGCGTCGAACCCGACTCCGTGCTCGGCGACGGCCGGCGAGCCGTCGAGACGCACGGTCGGCGCGTCGTCGTTACGGAGACGGAGACGCACCGCTACGCGAACGGCAACCGGAGCCGGCGCGTCACCGAGACGACCGAGACGACGTACCGCGTCTCCGTCGGCGTGAGCTACGTGGTACGACCGGCCACGCGAGGACGCTCCGCTGGGGACGCCGAGCGCGCGCTCGACGCGGACGCGGCGACAGTCACGCCCGCCGTCCACGACCGCATCGCGGCCGCCGCGACGCAGGCGCTGGTCGCAGACGCCGGCGGCGTCGACGCGCTCGCTCGGCGCGCGGTGGCCGGCGCGCCACTCGACCGAACCGAGCGCGTCTACCCGCGACTCCCCGCGTCGGTCCGCGAACGCGCGTACCGGGCGGCCGCCGCGCTCCGCGCGCGCAGTCGGAACGTCTCCGCGACCGTCTCCACGCGCGGGCTCGCCGACGGCGCGGTGCCCGTGGACGCGCTCCGAAGCCGCGTCGACGCGCTCTACGACGCCCGCGACAGCTACGACTCAGTGGCGGACCGCGCCGTCGCCGCCGTCTGCGGGGCGTTTCTTGCGCGCGTCGCTGACCGGCTGGGTGAACGGCGCGCGGACGGCGCGCTCGCTTCCATCGGTGACGCGCTCGCGGACCGGGGCCTCGAAGCGCCGCCGACAGACCACGGCCGCGAATCTTCGACTGGCCCCGTCGCCGTGGTGGAGGGCGCGCCCGCGTACCTCACGCTCGCCGAGGTCTCGCCCGCGAGCGTGCCGGGAGCCGCGGAACGCTACCGGCCGCTGGCAGCGCGGAACGTGAACTGGTTCACGATACCGCACGGCGACGCGGCCTCCGCGGTCGTCGACGCGGCGATGCCCGACCCGCCGCAGTCCGTCCGCGTCGACACCGCCGCGCAGGCGCTCTCCGCCGTGAACGACACGCTCGCGGCCGCGCCGAACCGCACGCTCCGCGACCGGCGCGGGGCGCTCCGAGCGGCAGTCGCGGACAGCGTGGCCGCGGCAGGGAACGCCTACCGCGACGCGCTCGCGGCCTCGCCGCTCTCGTTGGGGGAGCGCGAGCGCCACGCGGCGACCCGCCGCGCGTTCGACCGTTGGAGCACCGTCCACGCCCGCGGAACGGCCGTCGGGAACGGGTCGGCGGCCGCGGCGGTCGCCGCCGAAGCCGCTCGCATCGCCGACGCTACCCCGCAGCAGCGCGACCGGCTGGCGACCCGGCTCCGCGCTACGTCCACGAATGTCGTCGACAGCGACGCCGTTCGCGTGGAGCGCAGCGTCGTCGGGGACGCGGCGACGCTCGCCCGCGACGTGGGGCACGCGCTCGCGGAGCACGCGCTCTCCGAGGCGGGGGCGGTCGCGGCCGAGAAGGCCGCGAAGCGGCTCGGCGCGGCGGACCTCGGCGCGGTGCCGGCGGGCCTGCCGCTGGCCCCCGTGCCCGGGTTCTGGTACGCGACGGCGAACGCGTGGTCGGTCTCGGTGCGCGGGTCGTACGCCCGGTTCGTCGTGCGCGCTGACGGCGGGTCGCCGGTCGGCCCCGGCGACGGCACGGCGTACGTCCGTGAGGATGAATCGGTGGCGTTCGACGCGGACGGGGACGGCGACGCCGAGCGCGTCGGCCGCAACGAGCGCGTCGCCTTCGAGGTCGAAGCGACGATTGGCGTGGTCGTGCCCGCGGGGCCGCGCGGCGTCGGCGACGTGGACGGGAACGCCGACGAGCAGTCCGCGGGCTGGTGAGCCGTGGCAAGCGTAGCCTCCTTGAACGCCGAGCACGTACGGGAACGCGTGCTAGCCGACCAGATTCAGGACACCGAGGCGGTGACCGCCGAGGACGTGCGCGCGGACTACGAGGCGGCGCTGGCTCGCGTCGTCGAGGCCGAGGGCGTCGACGCCGTGGCGGCGGCGTCGGGCGTGGACGCGGCGAGGCTCGCGGCGCTCGTCGACGGCGAGCCGGTCGAACTCACCGTCGAGGAGGCTGCGGGCGTGTTCGCGCTCAGCGACGACTACCCGGACGCCGAGGGGCTCCTGCTGGAGGTGCGGGACAACCTGATGCTCCAGATGAGCTCCGCCGTATTGGACGTGGAAGCGCTGGCCCGCGGGCTCGACGACGAGTTCGACCCCAAGGAAATCCAGCAGAAAATCGAGGGCCGCCAGCCGATGACGCTCGGCGAGTACGCCCGCATCTACCACCACGTCGCCAGCGAGAACCCCTACTGATGGACGTCGCGATTCTGGGCTGCGGGTACGTCGGCCTCGAACTCGGCCGCCAGCTCGCGGCCGCCGGCCACGACCCCGTGGGCGTCCGGCGCTCCGAGGACGGCCTCGCGGCGGTCCGGGACGCGGGCTTCGACGCCGTGCAGGCGGACGTGACCGACGCCGACTCGCTGTCCGCGGTGCCGGATGTCGACGCCGCGGTGTTTGCGGCGAGTTCGGGCGGCCGCGGCGCGGACGCCGCCCGCGAGGTGTACGTTGAGGGGCTGCGCACCGCAATCGAACACTTCGGCGGCCGCGAGCACGCGCCCGAGCAGTTCGTCTACACGTCCAGTACGGGCGTCTACGGCGACCACGACGGCGACTGGGTGGACGAGGAGACGCCGCTCGACCCCACGACGGAGAAGACCGAGGTGCTCGTGGAAGCCGAGCGCGTCACCCGAGAGCGCGCGCCCGAGTTCGGGATGGGCCCGACCGTCGTGCGGTTCGCGGGCCTCTACGGCCCGGACCGCTATCGCCTGACGCGCTATCTCGACGGCCCCGTCACGGAGGGCTACCTGAACATGGTCCACCGCGAGGACGCCGCCGGCGTCGTGCGGTTCGCGCTCACTGACGACGCGGCCGCGGACAGCGAGGTGCTGCTGGCCGTCGACGACGAGCCCGTCTCGAAGTGGGAGTTCGCGGACTGGCTCGCCGACGAGGCGGGCGTTGAGCACCCGGAGAAGCACACCGTCGAGGAGCGCCTCGAAGCCGGCAGCCTCTCCGAGCCCGCCGAGCGTCGCCTCCGCACGAGCAAGCGCTGCTCGAACGACCGCCTCCGCGAGCTGGGCTACGAGTTCGCGTACCCGACGTTCCGCGAGGGGTACCGGGCCGCCATCGACGCGTTCCGTCGCGGGGAGTACAAGTGACGCCGCGGCGAACGCCCCGGTATGGCCACTGCTGACGGGACGTTCCAGTACAAGGAGCGCTTCAGCGAGGACAAGGCGCGGACGTACTTCCGGAGCGTCCGCGACCGCGCGGTCTCCAGCGTCGGGCTCGGCACGTACCTCGGGGAGCCGACCGACGCCGTCGACGACGCCTACTACGAGACGGTGCGGGCGGCCGTAGAGGGCGGCTGCAACGTCGTCGACACCGCCATCAACTACCGCCACCAGCGCAGCGAGCGCGCCGTCGGGCGCGCGCTCGCGGACGCCGACGCGGACCGCGACGCGGTGTTCCTCGCGACGAAGGGCGGGTTCGTGCCGTTCGACGAGTCCCGCCCCGAGAACCCCGGCGAGTTCGTCCGCGAGGAGTACGTCGACAGCGGGATTCTGGACGCCGACGACCTCGCGCACGGCAGCCACGCCATCGCGCCCGGGTTCATCGAGGACCAACTGGACCGCTCGCTGCGCAACCTCGGCGTGGACACCATCGACCTCTACTACGTCCACAACCCCGAGACCCAGCTGGACGCGCGGCTCTCCGGCGCGGTGTACGACCAGCTGGAGGCGACCTTCGAGCGGCTGGAGGAGCGCGTTGCGGCCGGCGACATCCAGCACTACGGCGTGGCGACGTGGGAGGGGTTCCGCGTGCCCCGGAGTCACGACCACTTCCTCGACCTCGGCGAAATCATCTCCCGGGCGCGAGCGGCCGCCAAGACGGTCGGGAACACGGCGACGCACCTGCGCGCGATTCAGGTGCCGTTCAACGTCTTCATGGCGGACGCGTTCACCGTCCGGTCGCAGGAGGGCCCGGAGGGCGACCAGAGCGTGCTGTGGTACGCCCACGAGGCCGGCCTGAACGTGTTCACCTCGGCGAGCCTCGCGCAGGGACAGGTCTTGGAGGGCATCCCCGACGAGGTGGACGAGCGGCTCGACGGCGACACGCCCGCCCAGCGCGCCCTGAACTTCGCGCGCAGCGCGCCCGGCGTCACGTCGGCGCTCGCGGGCACGACCAGCCCCGAGCACGTCCGCGAGAACGTCGCCGCGGGGACGTTCGAGCCGCTGGGCGCGGACGCCTTCGACGCGGTCTTCGAGTAGAACCGCAAGGATTGACTCCGCGCGCCGTCAAGACGGGCTGTGTCCAGTACGTCCCGCCGCGACGCGCGGCGCGTCCGGCTGTTCGGCTCGCTGTGCGCGCTCGTGTTCCTCGTGAACTTCGGGCGCGTCGTGTTCGCGCCGCTGGTCGCGCCCCTGCAGGCGGACTTCGCCACCAGCGACGCCGCCGTCGGGCTGGTGGCGACGCTGGCGTGGCTGGGGAGCGCGCTCCCGCGGCTGCCGACCGGCTGGCTGCTCACGCGCGTCGACCGCCACCACGTCGTCCTCGGCACGGGCGCGCTGCTGGCGGTGTCCTCGGCGGGGATGACGTTCGCGCCGTCCGTCGAGTTCGTGATGGCGGGCGCGTTCCTCGTCGGCGTCTCCTCGGGCGCGTACTTCGTCGCCGCCAACCCCCTGATTAGCGAGCTGTTCCCCGAGCGCGTCGGCCGCGTCGTCGGCGTCCACGGCACCGCCTCCCAGCTGGCGGCGGCGCTGGCGCCCGTGCTCGTCGGTCGCGTCCTCCTCGAAGCGTACACGTGGCGCGCGCCGTTCTACCTGCTGTCCGCGGCCGCGGTCGTCGTCACCGCCGTCATCTACGTGCTCGCCCGCCGGACCGACCTTCCGTCGGCCGGCGCCGCCGACCGCGACCTCCTCGGCGCGATTCGCCGCCAGTACCGCGTCGTCGTGCTCGGCGTCGTTATCGTCGGTATCGCGGGCCTCGTCTGGAACGGCTTCTTCAACTTCTACATCAAGTACCTCACCGAGACCAAGGACATCCCGAGCGCGACCGCCGAGACCCTACTCACGGTGGTGTTCGCGGCGGGCGTGCCCGCGTTCTGGTACACCGGCCGGCTCGCCGACCGGTTCCGTCACGTGCCGCTGATGCTGGCGGTGCTCGCCGGATTCGTCGCGTCCCTGCTGGCGATGACGCTCGTGGACGGCGTCGTCGGCGTCGCCGCCGTCTCCGTGGTACTCGGGTACGCCGTCCACAGCCTCTTCCCCGCCATCGACACGTTCCTGCTGGACAGCCTCCCGGACGGCGACCGCGCGAGCGCGTACGCCGGCTACAGCGCCGTGATGATGGTCGTGCAGGCGATGGGGAGCGTCGTCGTCGGCTCGCTGGTCGGCGCCGGCTTCGACTACGACGCGGTGTTCCGCGTCTCCGGGGCGGCGCTGGCGCTGCTCGTGGTCGCCCTCGTCGCGCTCTACCGGGGCGGCCGGCTGCCCGCTGGCGCAAGTTAGTTCCCGCCGGCGCGCCCAGCACGCGTATGGACTACACGCAGGAGCGCGTGGCGACGCTCCACGACTACGGCGCCGCCGACCCGGACGCGCCGACGGGACGGGCCGCGGTCGTCGTCCCGATGACCGACCGCGAGTACGCCGGGCTCGCGCCCGAGCGCGTGTTCTCGGAGCTGGAGTGCGTCGACCCCGCGGAGGTCGTCGTGCCGCTGCGCGCGCCCGCCGAGCGCGTCCCCGAGTTCTGCGACTGGCTCGCGGAGTTCGACGTGCCCCTGACCGTGCTGTGGTGCGACGGCCCGCGCGTTGAGGCGCTCCTCGACGACGCCGGGCTGGCGGGCGAGCGCGGGAAGGGCCGTGACGTCTGGCTGGCGCTGGGCGTCGCCGCGCGCAACGACTACGTCGTCGTCCACGACGCCGACACCACCACCTACGAGGCCCGCGACGTGCGGAAGCTCCTGTTCCCGCTCGCCGACGGCTTCGACTTCTCGAAGGGGTACTACGCGCGCGTCGAGAACGACCGGCTGTACGGCCGGCTGTTCCGGCTGTTCTACGAGCCCCTCGTGGACGCGCTCGCGGACGCCCACGACCACGACGTGCTGGACTTCCTCGGCGCGTTCCGGTACGCGCTCGCCGGCGAGTGCGCGATGACCGGCGACGTGGCGCGCGGCCTGCGCGTGCAGCGCCGCTGGGGGCTGGAGGTCGGCGTGCTCGGGGAGGCGTTCCGGCTGGCGGGCGCGGACGGCGCGGCGCAAGTGGATTTGGGGCGCTACGAGCACGACCACCGCGCGGTCTCCGGGCCGACCGGCCTCTCGGAGATGAGCGAGGGCGTCGGCGCGGCGCTGTTCCGCGCCGTCGAGGACGCGGGCGTCGCCGTGGACTACGACGCGCTCGCCGAGCGGTACCTCGACGCCGCCGACCGGTTCGTGCGCGCGTACGGCGCGGACGCCGCGTTCAATGACCTCGACTACGACGGCGAGCAGGAGCGCGAGCAGACCCGGACGTACGCCGACGCCATCGCCGAACCCGGGCCGGACACCCGGCTCCCCGCGTGGACCGACACCGACCTCGACGCCGACGCCGTCGCCGAGGCCGCCGCCGCGGACGCCGAGGAGGCCGCCGCGACGGCGGGGGGTTCAAGCGACTCCGCGGCAGACGGGGAGCCGTGAACGGCGACGAACTCGCGGGCGTCGCGGACCTCTTCGGCGCGCTCACCCGCCGGGAGCTCCACGACGCGCTCGAAGAACTGGCGTTCAAGCGCGGCGACGACTTCGACGCCGACGACGCAGACGAGGCCGTCATGGACGCGCTCCGCGACTACTACCTCGTCGCGGTCGACCGCGAGGGCGGCGACCGCGTGCTCGCGCCCGGCCCAGTCGCGTTCCCCGAACTCCCCGAGCACGCCGGCGACCTCCCCCACATTCTGGACGTCGAGCGCCGCGACCTCGACCGCGAGACGCTCGCGGCCGCGGTGCGCGCGCGCCTCCAAACGGACGCCGCCGACGCCGACGACGAGCGCGCGCGCTACCTCGTGGACGTGACCTACGACGCGGAGGCGTGGGCGCCCGTCGACCTCGCGGACGTCCGCGAGTCCCTGACCGACTGAGCGACTGCGCGTGAGTTAAGAGCCTCGCGGTGCTCACCCCACGTATGGACCTGTCGCGGGTCGCCGCCCACCGGCCGACCCGGGTCACCGACGAGGACCGCGACGCCGCGGTGCTCGTCCCCGTCGTCGAGCGCGAGGACGGCCCGGCGCTGGTGTTCACGAAGCGCGCCGACCACCTCGGCGAGCACCCCGGCCAGATGAGCTTCCCCGGCGGCGGCCGCGAGCCCAGCGACGACGACCTCCGGGAGACCGCCGCCCGCGAGGCCTACGAGGAAATCACCCTCCTGCCAGAGGAACTCTCGGACGTCGGCCAGCTCGACGACATCGCCACCGTGACCGGCTACTCGGTGACGCCGTTCGTCGCGCGCGTCCCCGACCGCGAGTTCGTCCCCGACGAGCGCGAGGTCGACGAGGTGGTCGTGCTGTCGCTGTCGGACCTCACCGACCCCGCCAACTACGAGGTCGAGAAGCGCATCCACCCCTCCTACGGCGAGGCCATCGTCCACTTCTTCCACGTCGACGGCTACACCGTCTGGGGAGCGACCGCGCGCATCCTCGTGCAGTTTCTGGACCTCGCGTGCGGGTGGACGCCGCCCGACCGCGAGCCCGAGGTCGTGGAAGTCGAGCCCGACGACTGACCCCGCGCGTGTGAGTGTCCCACACGCTGAAGTCGCTGCGCGCCTAACTTCCACTGATGACAGATTCGCCGTCGGTCGCGGTGCTCGGTGGAGGAATCGGAGGCCTCACCGCCGCCCACGAGCTCGCCGAGCGCGGGTTCGCGGTCACCGTCTACGAGGCCAACGACCGCGTCGGCGGGAAGGCCCGCAGCGTCCCCGTCAGCGACGACGAGCGCCCGTTGCTCGGCGAGCACGGCTTCCGGTTCTTCCCCGCGTACTACCGGAACGTCGTTGACACGATGGCGCGCACGCCCGACGGCGCGGGCGGCAGCGTCGCCGACCACCTCGTCCCGACCAGCGAGACGCTGCTGGCGGGCGCGGACGGCTCCGCCGTGCGCACGTCCACCGAGCAGCCCTCGACGCCCCGCGAGTGGCTCGAAGCCCTCCGCCCGCAGGTCGCCGGCGACGACGTGCCCACGCGGGAACTCGCGCACTTCCTCTCCCGGCTCGCCGTCCTGCTGACGAGCTGCCGGGAGCGCCGCGAGGACGAGTTCGAGCGCACGTCGTGGTGGGACTTCATCGACGCCGACGAGATGTCCCCCGCGTACCGCAAACACCTCGCTCGCTCCACGCAGTCGCTGGTCGCGCTCCGCCCCGAGGACGGGAGCGCGCGCACCGTCGGCTCCATCTACCTCCAACTGCTGTTCGGCCAACTCGACCCGGACGCGCCCGCCGAGCGCGTGCTCGACGGCCCGACCAGCGAAGTGTGGCTGGAGCCGTGGGCCGCCCACCTCCGCGAGCAGAGCGTCACTATCGAGACCGGCGCGCGCGTCGACGCAATCGAGAGCGACGGCGAGCGCGTCACCGGCGCTGTCGTGGACGGCGAGCGCGTCACCGCCGACTACTACGTCGCCGCCGTCCCCGTTGAGGTGATGGCGTCCCTGCTCACGCCCGAACTGGAGGCCGCCGCGCCGTCGCTCGCGGGCGTCAGCCGCGTCGACACCGCGTGGATGAACGGCGTGCAGTTCTACCTCGACCGCGACGTCGAACTGGCCGCCGGCCACGCGGTGTTCGCGGACTCGCCGTGGGCGCTGACCGCCATCAGCCAGCGCCAGTTCTGGCGCGACCACGACCTCGCCGCGCGCACCGACGGCGAAGTGCAGGGCGTGCTCTCGGTCATCGCCTCCGACTGGGAGACCCCGGGCATCCGCTACGACAAGCCCGGCCGCGAGTGCACGCGCGAGGGAGCCGTCGAAGAAATCTGGGCGCAACTGCAGGACCACGTGGGAAGTGACGTGTTACCCGACGACGCCCGCGTCACGCACTTCCTCGACCCGGAACTCACCGCGGGGCCCGACGGCCTCCGCAACGGCTCGCCGCTGGTCATCAACACCGTCGACAGCCTCCGCCACCGGCCGGAAGCCGGCACGGACGCGCCGAACCTCGTGCTCGCCGCGGACTACGTGCGCGTGGAGACGGACTTGGCGACGATGGAAGCCGCCAACGAGGCCGGCCGCCGCGCCGCTAACGCGGTTCTCAGTCGGTCGGGCGTCCGCGCGCGGCCCGCCGAGACGTGGGGGCTCGACGAGCCCGCGGCCTTCGACCCGCTGAAGCGACAGGACCGGCTGCGCTACCGCCTCGGGCTGCCACACCCCGGCGAGGCCGGCCACGACGCGTGGCGGTTCGCGCGCCGCCGCCGCGCGTGACTCACTCGACGGTGACGAGGAACGTCTTCCCGCCGCGGCGCTCGATGAACGCCTCCTCGTGGGTGTCCGCGTAGGCGGCGACGCCGGCGGCGGTCATCTCCGAGACCTCGATGCGGTGCTCGGCCTCGCGCTCGGGCTGCGAGCCGCGTCGGTGCTTCAGTGCCATACCCGGAGCGTCGCCCGCTACCCGCTTGAACCCCACCCGTGCGCGGTGAAAGTGAAACTACGGGACTGCGCGGGCCCACGACGGTCGCGGCAGTTATGGCGCTCGCGGTCCACGCGCCGGCATGGACGAGTTCAGCGACGCCGACGGCGACGACCGCGGCGTGGGCCGCTCGGTCGCCGTCGTCGGCGCCGGCGCCGTCGGCCTCACCGCCGCCCACGACCTCGCCGCGCGCGGCGCGACCGTCACCGTCTACGAGCGCGGCACCGTCGGCAGCGAGAGTACGGGCCGGGCCGCCGGCATCCTCTACGACGCGTACGCCGAGGACGTGGACGCGCGCGTCGCCGCCCGCGCCATCGAGCGCTTCCGCGCGCTCTCCGGCACCGGCGGCTTCGCGTTCCGGGAGACGCCGTACGTCTGGTTCGTCACCGAGCCCGGACGGAAGGCCGACGCAATCCGCGAGCAGGTCGAGGGAATGCGGCGCAACGGCCGGCGCGTCGAGCGCGTGGACCCCGCCGACCTCGCCGCCGAGTACCCCGCGCTCCGCACCGACGATATCGTCGAGGCCGCCGTCTCGCGGAACGCGGGCGTCGCGGACACCGCCGCGTACGCCGACGCCGTGGCCGAACTCGCCGTCAATGCGGGCGTCGAACTGCGCGAACACACGCCCGCGGAGGTCTCGCTGGACCCGCCGCGCGTGAACGGCGACGCCTACGACGCCGTCCTCGTCGCCGCCGGCGCGCGCACCCGCGACGTGCTCGCCGAGGCCGGCCTCTCGGTCCCCTTGAAGCCGTATCGCGTGCAGGCGCTCACCGCCGACTTCGACGGCGCCGTTCCGACGCTGTACGACGCCACCGAGAGCTACTACGCGCGCCCCCACCCCGAGGGCGTGCTCGCCGGCGACGGCACCGAAGAAGTCGAAGCCGACCCCGACGCCTACGACCGCGACGGCGACGACTGGTTCGTGGACGCGACCCGCGAGCGACTCGCCGAGCGCCTCCCGGGCTACGAACCCGACGTCAGTCGCGCGTGGGCGGGCCTCTGCACTGCCACCCCCGACCGCGACCCCCTGCTCGGCGAACTCGACGCCGGCGTCTACGTCGCCGCCGGCTGGCAGGGCCACGGCTTCATGCGCGCGCCGGCGACCGGCGAACTCGTGGCCGACGAAATTTTGGGCGGCGACGGCGTTCCCGCGTTCGACCCGACGCGCTTCGACGGCGACGAAGCCTTCGACGTGGTCGAAGGGATGACCGTCGAGTGAGCCGCGCTACTCCTCGTCTTCGTTCTCGTCAGACTCGCCGAGCGTCGTCACGTCCACGTCGGTGCCTGCGGGCTCGGCTTTCGGGAGGAAGACGTACAGCGCGCCGCTGTCGTGCAGTTCCGCGCGCGCCGCCTCGGCGTCCACGACGGCGTCCGGCGGCAGCTCCGCGCGCCCGTCCAGTTCGAGCCCGCGGCCCGGGAACACCATCTCGAAGCCCTCGCGGAACTCCCGGAACCGGTCGATGCGGACCTCCACGCTCCCGTCGGCGTAGTTCACCTGCACGTCGCTGGCGGTCGCGCCCGGCGCGTCGAACACCACGAGGTACTCGTCGTCGCTCTCCAGCACGTCCACGGGCAGCGGCGACTCCTCCTGCATCTGGGAGGCCGCGCGGCCCAGCTGCTCGAAGACCGCGTCCCCGACGTCCTCGGCGAGCTCGCGGACCGTCATAGCTCGATTCGCTCCAAGCAGTCAGTGCCCCCACACAGCGGACACTGGAGGTCCGCGACGGTGAGGTCGTTGCTGACGTCGTACGTGTAGTGGTTCTCGAACATGTCCAGCTCGCAGTCGTCGCTCGTGCACTTCAGTTCCTCAGTAGCGGGCATACGCGGTCGTTGGGGCGGCGAGTGCAAAAAGGGGCGGGCCGCGGTGAGAACGACTGCCGAACACCCCAAGACGAAAGTGCCGCGGCGTCGCTGCGTGAGCCATGCCCTCCGTGCGCGCGCCCCGTCTCGTCCTCCTCGCCGGCGTGCTCGCGGGCGTCGCCAACACCGCGCTCTTCCCGCTGCGCAACCCCGAGCAAGTCGGCCTCGCCACCGACGTCTACTACCACGCGGCGCGCGCCGCCGTCGCCGGCGCGGACTTCTACGCCGTCACCCCCGTCGGAGACGCCAGCTTCGTCTACCCGCCCGCGGTCGTGCTCGCGTTCGTCCCGCACGCCGCGCTCGGCGACCCCCTGTTCGCGTACGCGCTCCAGACGCTCCTCAACCTCGCCGCGCTCGCGGCGCTCGCCGTCGTCGTCGTCCGCGCGGCCGACCGCGCGGTTCGCGGTTCCACCGCTCGCTCGGGCCACGGTCTCGCTTCGCTCGACCGCGTGCTCCTCGCGGCGGCCGTGTTCCTCGTCGGTCCCGTCGGCGTCAACCTCGTGATGGGGCAAGTGAACCCGCTGCTCGCGCTCGGCCTCGCGGGCGGCGCCGTTCTCCTCGAACGCGACCGCGACGCGGCCGCCGGCGCGGCGTTCGGCCTCGTCGCGCTCGTGAAACTGTTCCCCACGCTCGTCGGCGTCTGGCTGGTCCGCCGGCGAGCGTGGCGCGCAATCGCCGCGGCCACCGCGGTCGGCGTCGGCGGCGTCCTCGTCGGCCTGCTCGCGTTCGGGCCCGGCGCCTCCGTCGCGTACGTCACCGAGACGCTCGCGGGCGAAACCGGGGTCGCGTCGTTCGCCGGCGGCCCCGACCCCACCGCTCCCTACGTCACGATTCGCCGGCAGTTGGCGGCGCTCGCGCCGGGTCTGCCCTCGTCGTGGCTGCTGCCGGTCGGCGCGCTCGTGCTCGCGCCCGTCGTTGCCGGCGTGAACCGCGCGGCCGCGGACTACACCAGTCGCCTCGTCGCGCTCCAAGGCACGCTGCTGGCCACCCTCCTCTTGCTTCCGTTGGAACCGTTCTACGCCGTCCTCCTGCTCTTCCCCCTCCTTCCGCTGCTGTACGCGCTTGACGACGGCTGGCCGCGGCGGCTCCTGCTCGCGGGCGCGCTCCTGCTCGTGGTCCCCGTGACGTGGCCGACCGTCACCACTGCGACGGCGGTGCTCCCCGCCGGCGCCGCCGGCGTCCTCCGCGACGCCGCCACCGGCCTGTTCTCGTTCGTGCTCCCGCCGACAGTCGGCTCGTGGCTCGCGCTCGCCGGCTGTCTGCTGTATCAGCACCGCGCTGCGCGGGCGAACGGTTTTGCGTGACGCGCCGCGTCTCCCGGTATGGGCTTCGAGACCGCCTACGGCGTGGACTTCAGCGGCGCGCGCGACGCCGGCGACCACATCTGGGTCTCCACGGTTGACCTGACCGCTGACGAGCCGACCGTCCTCGACTGCCAGCCCGCCACGGACGCCCTCGAAGCCCACTACCGGGGCGCACCGACCGCGGAGCGCGACGCCACGCTCGCCGCGCTGGCGTCGTTCGTCGCGTCCCGCTCCGCGGACTCCGTTATCGGGTTCGACTTCCCGTTCTCGGTCCCAGAGCAGGTCGCACGGGGCGCACTCGGTGCCGAGACGTGGCCGGGCGTCGTCGACGCCGTGGCCGCCTGCGGGAGTGCCGACGCCTACGCCGAGGCGTGCGCCGAGTGGGCGCGCGAGCACACCGACCGCACGTACCTCAAACGCGACACCGACGCCGCCCGCGGCGCGCTCTCCCCGTACCACTTCTTCGTGAACGCGCAGGCCTACCACGGGATGGCGGACGTGCTCACGGCCGTCCGCGGGGACGCGACGGTCGTCCCCTTCGACCCGCGGGACGCCGGCCCGGTGGTCGCGGAAGTCTACCCCGCCGCCACGCTGGACGCGCTCGGCCGCCACCGCGAGGGCTACAAGGGCAACAGCGACACCGAGCGGCGGCGCCGCGAGCAGAACCTCACCGGCATCCTCGACCACACTAGTGCGTCCGTCCGGTCTGCGGTCCGCGAGCGCGTCGTCGCGGACGCGGGCGGGGACGCGCTGGACAGTCTCGTTGCCGCCGTCGCCGCGGCCCGGAACGTCGGTGCCTTCGACTACGGTACGGGCGGCGTCGAGGGCCGCATCTACGTGTAGTTACGTTCTTACGCGTCCACGCCCAACGCCGGTGTATGATTGACCCCGCGGAGTTGGACGTGACGCTCGTGGACGGCTACGTCGACGAGCCGGCGCACTTCGGGGTGCCGCCGTACATCTCCACGTATCCGCGGTACGCCGCCGGCGCGCTCGTGGACGCCGGCATCCCCGAGAAGCAGATTACGTACCACACTATCGACGAGCTCCGGGAGGACAAGTCGAAGTTCAACGACGTCGCGGACGCCGACCTGTTCGTGTACGTCGGCGGGATGACCGTCCCCGGGAAGTACGTCGGCGGGACGCCCGCCGAACCCGACGAGGTCCGGGAGATGGCGTGGCTCGCGGACGGCACGAGCGTGATGGGCGGGCCGGTGCGGTTCGGCGTCGGCGAGGAGAACGCGGGCGCCCAAGAGATGGAGCGCTCCGACCTCGACTTCGACTTCCTCGCGATGGCGGACGTGGAGGCGGCCGTCTACGACCTCGTGAACAACGGGCTGGAGGGGTTCGAGGACCGCTACCGCGACAACGAGGAGATCGACCGGTGGGCGGCGAAGGGCGCGTTCGTCGTCGAGCAGCACCCGAACTACCCGGATTACCTCATCTGCGAGATGGAGACCTCGCGGGGCTGCGCGTACCGGTGTTCGTTCTGCACGGAGCCGATGTACGGCGACCCCGGGTTCCGGAGCGCGGAGAGCGTCGTGCGGGAGGTCGGGAACCTCTCCGACCACGGCGCGCGCCACTTCCGGCTTGGCCGGCAGGCCGACATCCTCGCGTTCGGCGGCGACGGCGAGGCCCCGAACCCCGACGCGCTCCGGCGGCTCTACGCCGGCATCCGGGAGGTCGCGCCCGACTTAGAGACGCTGCACCTCGACAACATGAACCCGGTGACCATCGTGGACTACCCCGAGAAGTCCCGGGAGGCCATCCGCGTCATCGCCGAGCACAACACGGCCGGCGACACCGCCGCGTTCGGCCTCGAATCCGCCGACCCCGTCGTGCAGGAGGAGAACAACCTCCTCGTCTCCGCCGAGGAGTGTCTGGAGGCCGTGCGCGTCGTCAACGAGGTCGGCGGCTGGCGGCCCGGCGAGGCCCCCGAGGACGCGCCCACGTACGGCGACGAAGCCACGAACCGCCTGCCGAAGCTCCTCCCCGGAATCAACCTCGTGCACGGCCTGACCGGCGAGCGCGAGGAGACGTTCGCGCACAACAAGCGCTTCCTCCGGAACGTGCTCGACGAGGGGCTGATGCTCCGGCGCATCAACATCCGGCAGGTGATGGCGTTCGAGGGCACCGAGATGGCCGAGACGGGTGCCGACCTCGCAAACGACCACAAGCAGCAGTTCAAGCGCTACAAGCAGGAAGTCCGGGAGGAAATCGACAACGCGATGCTGAACCGCGTGGTGCCGCCGGGAACGCTGCTGAAGGACGTGCACCTCGAATACTACCAAGACGGGAAGACGTTCGGCCGGCAACTGGGCACGTACTCGCTGCTCGTGGGGATTCCCGGCGAGCGCGAACTCGGGCAGACCATCGACGTCGCGGTCACCGACCACGGCTACCGGTCGGTGACGGGCGTTCCGCATCCGTTGGACGTCAACGAGGCGTCGATGGACGAACTTACCGCGATTCCCGGCATCGGGAAGAGCACTGCGGGCGACCTGCTGGTCGACCGGCCCCACGACTCCGCGCCGAGCGTCGAGGACGCGGATCTCGCGAAGTTCACGCAGTAAAATTCGGGGCGGCGCGCTCAGTAGTCGTCTTCGATGATTTCGCCGACCGCGAAGTTCGACTTCACTTCCGTCACCTCGACTTTCACGCGCTCGCCGATTTCGGCGTCCGGCACGATGATGACGTAGCCGCGCTCGACGCGCGCGATGCCGTCGCCCTGCTTGCCGATGTCCTCGATTTCGACGTACCGGATTTCGCCCTCCTCGACCGGCGGCTGGGGCTCGGTGTCGGCGGGGTCGCTGGTCGTCTCGGTCTGGGCGTCGTCGTCGGTTTCGGCCTGCGAGATGAGCGCGACGCGGTAGACGTCGCCGGGGTCGACGGAGCCGGCCTCGACTTCGCTCCGCGGGATTTCGACGACGTACTCGTCGTCCTTGACAGTCACTTCCGCACTGAACAGACAGAGGAGTTGGTCAGAGATTTCCATGACGGGCCTCCATTCGTGCGTGTCGGCCCCGTGACTTAATCGTTACCACGGTCCCGGCGCCGGTCACCCCTCGTAGGCCGTGCCGTCGGGGCGTTTCGCGCCCTCGGAGTCGTGGACGACTGTCTCCCCGGGTGCGGGGTCGGCGGGCTCGTAGTTGTCCCGGACCGCGATTGCCTCCTCGATGTCGCGGACCGCGCGCTCCTTGAGCGCCGCCGCCAGCGATTCGGCGTCTTCCCGGGAGATGTCGCGGCGCAACCCCTCGCACTCGTGGGCGCGCACCATCCCCGACTCGTCTACTGCTTCGCCCATCGGCTGGCTCGTCCCGCCGAGCGCGACGCTGAACGGGTACGTCTCGCAGATGAGCGGCCGACTGTCGTGGACCGTGCACGCGCCCGTGCCGTCCTCGTCTTCCTCGTAGAACGTGCAGTCCCCGCAGGCCGCCGTCTGGAGCGCCCACTCGAACGTCTCGCCCGCGCCGTCCTCGTCGAGCCCGTACGGCATCGGGCGCGCGACCTCCCGCCAGTCCCGCGAACTCTGTGAGGGGGACTTCGAAGCCGCATCGCGGCTTCGGCGGTCGCGCTCCGTCGCGTCCTCTAGCTCGCGCACCTCGTCGGGGAACACCGTCGCCGTGTGGGGGTCGTCGGCCTCGCTCTTACAGCACGCCCCGCAGCGCGTGCACTCGAAGCCGATGGCCTCGATGGCGTCCGCGAGGTCCGCTACCTCCAGCTCTCGGGCGCGTTCGAGTTCGACTTCGAGCTCTTCCATGCGCGGTGCTTGGCGGCGGGCGGGGAAAAGACTCGCGGGCTACGCGCTGTCTGCTCTGTGTACCACTCTGCTCTCGTTCGATTCGATACGTTCGACGACACCTCGAAAGCCCCCTTCCGCTCGCGGCCACTCGCTCGCTGTGCTCCTCGCTCACTCCGTTCGCTGCGGTGCTTACTTCGTGAGTGGCCGCGACCAGTCGGCCCCTTTCAGTCCCACCCTACCGGTCGGTTCGCCGGCTACTGCCTGACGACGGCCGGGCGGGCGCGTTCGCCGTCCCACTGGACGTGGCCTTCGACGGCGAGCTTCCGGAGGTGCGCGCGGACGACCTTCGCGGCGAGGCCGCGCGCGTCCCCCAGCGCCTTCTCGTAGGCCGCGTCCAGAATTTCCTCGACGGTCTCGGCGCCGTCCTCGACGGCGGCGCGGACGCGGCGCTCGCGGTCGCGGCGGTGGAAGTACGTCTCGCGGATGCGCTCGGTAGGCGCGGTAATCGAGTTGCCGTGGCCGGGGTGGATGGCGTCGAAGCCGCGGGCGAGCAGGCGGCGCAGGGACCCGAGGTACGTGCGGACGTCGCCGTCGGGCGTACCGACGAAGACGCTTCCGTCGGCGAACACGAGGTCGCCGGTCACGGCCTCGCCGTCCGCGACGAACGCGACGTGGTCGGGCGCGTGCCCGGGCGTCGCCATCACGGTGACGCCGGTGTCGGCGATGGTGTCCCCGGCTCGGAACAGTCGGTCGGGCTCGACGCCGGTCGCGTCCGCGAAGCGCTCCGAGTAGGCGGCGTGCGCCCAGACGGTCGCGTCCGTCTCGGCCGCGTAGTCGGCGACCGCGCCGACGTGGTCGGGGTGGGTGTGCGTGACTGCGACGTGCTCGACGCTGGCCGCGGCGTCGTCGAGTGCCGGGGTCCGCCCGGCGGGGTCGACGAGCAGCCGGTCGCCGTCGCCGAGGACGTAGGCGTTGGTCGCGCCGCCGGGCACGGACAGGTCGACTGGAACGGCGTGGCGCGCTAACACGAGTGCAGAGACGGCGGCCGCGAGGAAAAGCCGGCGGTTAGTCGTCGAGGAAGTACACCTGCTTGCGGGCGTCCTGGAAGCTGTAGCGCGAGCCCACGAGGTCGGCCTCGTCGAGGCGGTTGAGGGCGTACCGGACGGTGCGGTCCGGGAGCAGCGACTCCTCGGCGAGCTGGCCCTGCGAGAGCGGGGCGTCGATTTCGAGAACCTTGGCGACGAGCTTCGCGCTCGGCGGGAGTTCGCGGAGGCGCTCGCGGAACTCTTCGTCGTCCTGAATGAGTGACTGGTGCTCCGTGGCGGACGTGCTCATGCAACTCCCTCACATACTGAGGGAGGTAAAGGTTGTCTACCCGTGGGACTATACACCTTATATCATATAATGCCGAGTCCGGCGGTTCAGCCGTCGTCGGGTAGCTCCCCCGACAGGCCGGGCGGGTGGCGCGAGATGGAACGAGGGCGTCCTTGTGGACCGGGGCCGCGCACGCGGTCGCGTCTCCGCGGCGCCGTCGGCGCGTGGTTTCCAGTACGGTTTTAACCACCCGTCCCCGATGTGCAAGCGAGAAGCGTGAAGGGACAGGAGTGGTACCAAGCCACGGAGGTCGCCGAGGAGTACGACGAGAAGCGGTTCTCCCGTGGCGGCCGGCTCATCGACCGACGAGAGAAGGAGGCCGTCCTCGACGCGCTGGGGCCGGTCGAAGACCAGCGCATCCTCGAAATCGCGTGCGGCACCGGCCGGTTCACCGTGATGCTCGCCGAGCGCGGCGCGGACATCACGGGACTCGACATCTCCGGCCCGATGCTGCAGGAGGGCCGGCAGAAGGCCCAGCGCGCGGGCGTCGCCGACACCATCGAGTTCATGCGCGGCGACGCCGGGCGGCTCCCGTTCCCGGACGACCACTTCGACACGGTGTTCGCGATGCGGTTCTTCCACCTCGCGGACACCCCCGCGCGGTTCCTCACGGAGATGGCGCGCGTCTCCAAGGACACCGTGTTCTTCGACACGTTCAACCGGTTCAGCACGCGCTCGCTGTACAACTGGCTGCTCCCGATGGGGTCGCGGCTGTACGGCGACAGCGAGGTCCGCCGGCTCGTCGACGAGGCGGGGCTGCGCCTCGTGAACGACGACCACGACTTCCTCGTGCCGTACGGCTTCTACCGGAAGGTCCCCGACTGGATTGCGGGCCCGATTCGGAGCGCGGACACGGCGCTCGGCGAGACGCCGCTGGGTCACCCGCTGGCGTCGGTGTCCTACTGGCACGCGAGCGTCTGACGCAAACCCGCGTCTCGTGTGGGTTCGCGGACGATTTCGACGGGTTCGGACCCGGGACGTTTTTACTACCGGGTAGACTCGTGTACGCTATGGACCTCTCGGTAGTGGTGCCCACACTCAACGGCCGCGACGTGCTCGCCGCGTCGCTCGACGCGCTCGCGGCCCACGCACCCGACGCCGAGGTCGTGGTCGTCAACGGCCCGTCCGTGGACGGCACGTCCGGGATGGTGCGCGACCACGACGCCGCCGACTTGCTGTTGGAGCTCTCCGAGCGCAACCTCAACGCCGCCCGGAACGCCGGCATTGCCGCCGCGGACGGCGGCGTCGTCGCGTTCGTCGGGCAGGACTCCCAGATTCGCGCTGGCTGGGTGGACGCCGTCGAGGCGGCGCTCGCGGACGGCGCGGCCGCCGTGACCGGCCCCGTCCACCGCCGCGTCGAGGGCGGCGTCACCACCGAAGCCGTCGAGACCGCGACCGTCGCGGGCCGCGACGTGACGTTCTTCGACGGCGGCAACGTCGCGTTCGTCGAGGACGCCCTCGACGCCCTCGATGGCTTCGACGAGTACCTCCAGACGGGCGCCGCGCGCGACGCCGCTCACCGCCTCGCCGGGATGGGGCGCGACGTGGTGTGGGGCGCGGACGCGGTCGTGCTCCGCGAGGAGAAAGACGACATCCGCCACCGGCTCCCCGAGGACGCCGAGGAGTCCGCGTGGGGGCTGAAGTACCGCTCGCTGGCGTACCGGCTCGTGAAGAACTACGGGTTCGGCGCGCGCATCGCCGCGCGCATCACCAAACACGCGGTCGGGGAGGCGGCCTCCGTCGGCGGCGACGTGCTCCGCGGCGACGCGAAGCTCTCCGAGTGGGCCGCGGCCGGCAGCGCCGTCGTGCCGAACGTCTGGACGGGCAGCCAAGACGGGATGTCCGCGCGGATGGCCGACCGCACCCCGCGGCGCAATCCGAACGGCGTCTCCGCGCGCATGGACCGCACGATGGTCCGCCACGACTGCTGACCGGTGCTTCTTTCTCTCCGTCCGCTACTCGCGCAACCGCTCCGAGAGAAACGACGCGAGGTTGACGAACGTGTACGCGCCGTAGAGCATCACGCCGACGGCGACCGCGAGAATCACTAGCCACTCCGCTTGTCCGTTCATAGTGGTTGTAGCTCTCTCTGACAGGATAGGTTTTCTGTCGCGCTCACTCCCGGTCGAGGCCGGGGACGACGCGCACGGGGTTCTTCCCGAGGACCTTCCGCATCGCGTCCTCGGTGACGTCTAGCGTCAGCATCTCCATCACCGCGACGTTCGGGTGGGTGGCGGGCGCGCCGCTCCCGAAGACGACGCGGTCGGGGTGTTCGACGATGGCGTGTTCGAGGAGTTCGCGGTACCGGACCGCGGCGGTGTCCAGATAGAGGTCCTCGTAGTCGTCGAGCAGCGAGACGGCCTCGTGCATCAGCTCGCGGTTCAGCGGGTGGCCGCCGAAGTGCGCCAACACCACGGGGAACTCGCGGTCCAGCAGCGTCTCTTCGAGCGCGCTCGGCGGGAACCCCTCGCCGCCGTGGACGAGCACCGGCAGGCCCACGTCGTCGAGCACGTCGAGCACGTCCGCCTCCGGGAGGCCGTCCCGCGTCGGGTCGAGCTTGAACCCGTGGAAGCGGTCGTCGTAGGCGTACTGCTCGACGTCCTCCGGGGAGGTCTGCCAGTCGGTGCGCGACGACCGCAGGTTCTTCAGCCGGGAGGCCGCGCCGTCCCCGGGGTCTCGGGGGCCGTCGATGCGGGCGAACGCGATGAACGGGCGCTGGACGGCCTGCCGCGCGACCGCGTTGTTCGCGCGCAGGTAGCCCTGTTCGCCCTTCCGCGGGCCGGGGAAGACGACCGACCGGACGACCCCGGCTTGGTGCATCTCGCGTTCGAGGTCCTCGCCGTCGATGGTGCGGCCCCGGACTGGGCGCCCCGGGCCGGCGTGGAGCCGCGCGTGCAGGTCCACAATCCGGAACCCGTGCTCCAGTTCGAGCATACGCGTTCGTCGCCGGCCGGGTATTTCGGTGTGACGGTGGCCGCTCGCTCCCGCCCGCGGCCGCAACCTTTACGCGCCCGTCAAGGACTTACCCGTCTCCGTCCACTCCCTCCGAGCATGAGCGAGCAGCTCGGGCTCGCGGAGTGTGTTTCGATGGCGCTCGGCGGCATGATCGGGGGCGGCATCTACGCCGTCCTCGGCGTCGTCGCCGGCGTCACGGGCGCCGCGACGTGGTTCGCGTTCCTGCTGGCGGGCGTCGTCGCGCTCTGCGCGGGCTACTCGTACAACAAGCTCAACGTGCTCGTCGACGCCGGCGGCGGCTCCGTCTCGTTCGTGCAGTCGCTCGTCGGGAACGCCACGCTCGCCGGGATGTTGGGGTGGACGCTGCTGTTCGGCTACGTCGGGTCGATGGCGATGTACGCGTTCGCGTTCGCGGAGTTCGCGCTCGGGTTCTCGGTCGTCCCCGCGGCGGCGTTCGGGCTGCCGATGCGGCCGCTGGTCTCGGTGGTCGCGGTCGGGCTGTTCGTCGCGCTGAACCTGCTGGGCGCGCGCACCACCGGCACCGCCGAGAACGTCCTCGTCGCCGCGAAAGTCCTCGTGCTGGTGGCGTTCGGGGTGTTCGGGCTCGTGTACGCGACCACGCTCTCCGAGACGCCGATGGCCTACGGCTTCGGCCAGCTCACGACGGTCGGCCCGGTCGTCGCGGCCGCCATCTCCTTCGTCGCGTTTCAGGGGTGGCAGCTCCTCTTCTACGACCAAGAGAGCGTCCGCGACCACGTCGAGACGATTCGGCGCGCGGTCTACGTGTCGATTCCCGCCGCGGTCGCCGTCTACGTGCTCGTCGCGGTCGTCACCGTCAACCTCGCGCCCGCAGCGCTCGAACACCACCCCCACGTCGCGCTCGCGGACGCCGCCTCCGAGATGCTCTCCGTGGTCGGGCTCTCGGGGCTCGGCGTCGTCGTCGTCTCGCTGTCCGCGCTGTTCTCCACGGGGAGCGCGATCAACGCGACGCTGTTCTCCGCGGCGCACTTCGCCAAGCGCCTCGTCCAAGGCGACCTGCTCCCCGACCGCTTCGGCGACACGGACGCCGACGGCGCGCCCGCGAACGCGATTCTCGTGCTCGGCGCGGTGACCGCCGCGTTCGCCGTCTATGGCAGCCTCGGTGCAATCACGTCGTTCGCGTCGCTGTCGTTCATCGTCGTGTTCGGCGCGATGAGCCTGCTCGCGTTCCGCAACCGCGACGCTGACGTGGACATCCACCCCGTCCCGCCCGCGCTCGGCACCGTCGGCGCGCTCGGGTTCGCGCCGCTGATGGTCGCCAACCTCTACGACCGCGAGCCCGGGACGTTCTGGATGGTGGTCGTGCTCGCCGTGCTGACGGTCACCGCGGAGCTGCTGTACTTCGAGCGCGACGTCATCCAGCACCAGCTCGGCGAGTTCGAGGACGACATCGAGGCCCGGATGTGACGCCTACGCGGACAGCTCCACGGGACTGCCCGCGGCGACGCCGAACGCGTCGTCGCCGCGCCCGCGGTTCACGGCGAGTTCGACGTTCCCGTGGCTGCCGACGGTGACGACGCGCTCGCCGCGGTCCACGTGGGCGTACGAGCGCTCGACGCGCACGCGGTCGCCGTTCACGCGCATCGAGTCACCGAACCGGTGGTCGACGACGCGCCCCGGGAGGTTCGTGACCGCGTTCCCGAAGCCGTCTACGACCAGCACCTCGCCGCGGAGCGCGTCGCCCGCGAGGTCGGGGTCGGGGAACGAGACGGTCTCGTAGTCCGCTACGCGCTCGTAGCCCGGATACTCCTCGAAGGCTTCGACGCCGCGCTCGTGGATGTCCGCGGCGGCCGGCGCGAACACGTCGCGGCCGTGGAACGTCGAACTCGCGGGGTCGTCGACGGAAATTTCGAACACCGCCACGTCGTCGGCGAGCCGCCGCGCCGCCGGAATCGCCACCCCGTTGTCGGGCGCGACGACGGCGTGGCGGCCGGCGCGCACCACGACCGCCCGTCGGTCGGTGCCGACGCCGGGGTCGACGACGGCGAGGTGGACCGCCGGCGGGAAGTACGGCAGCACCTCGCGCAGCCAGAACGCGGCCGCGCGCACGTCCTGCCGCGGGAAGTCGTGCGCGACGTCCACGAGGCGGGCGTCGGTCGCCTGCAAGAGCACGCCCTTCATCGCCGCCGGGTACGGCGTCCCGAAGTCGGAACTCAGCGTAATCATGCGTTCGCGTGTACGTCCCGCCCGTTGAAAACTACTCGCCGGTGTCCGTGTCGCTGACCCGCTGGATGCGGTCGACGCCGTCGATTTCCTCGATGACGTCCACGACCGGCTGCGGCACCAGCTCCTGCCAGTCGTCGCCCGCCTGCATCCGGCGCCGAATCTCGGTGCCCTCCAGCACGTCCCGGTCGAACATCGGCGACTGCCGGACCTCGATGCCGGCCTCGTTGAACAGCCGAATCACGAGCGGGTTGTTCGAGTACGCCACGTCGAAGTTCGGGCTCATCGACTGGACGTGACTCACCCACACCGCGTTCCGGTCCAAGTCCTCGATGGGGACCGCGTACGTCACGAGGTCGAAGTCCACCAGCGACTTCGTTATCATCATGATGCGCTCGCCCGCGGTGAACGGGTTCCGGGTGCTGTGGGAGTCGCCGGCGCTCCCGATGCCGACGACCAGCTCGTCGACCTCGGTGGCGATCTGCTCGACGACGCGGTGGTGGCCGTTGTGGTACGGCTGGAAGCGACCGATGTAGAACCCGCGGGTCATTGCCTCACCACCAAGCACCCCGCCAGCGACTATAAGAATGGCGAGTTCCGGACCGTCGGCGGGCCGCCGAGCGCGCGCTCACCGAAATCCTGTTCCCGCGAATGAGCCTCCGAAACCGGGTAATACGGCCGGTTAAGCGTTCTACCGAGGGAGAAAGTATATCAGTCGCCCGTCCGTGTTTTCACGTGTCGAAACCACTTCTATGAGCAACGAATCGACTGACGACGAACCCCACCGCGACGACCCGGACGCCGACGCCCCCGCCCCCGAGGAGGGCGAGGAGTCGGTGCCCGAGCCTGCCGAACCCGACGAGCCCGACGAGCCGGCTACACCGCTCGACGAGCTCGACGACCTCGGCAGCGAGGTCGGCGTGGAAGGCGACGTCTCGATCAACGAGGACGACGCCGAGGACGACCTGCTTGGCGGCCTCGAAATCCCGGACACCTCCGCCATCGAGGTGCCCGACCGGCTGGTCGACCAAGTCATCGGTCAGTCCGAGGCCCGCGACATCGTCATGCGCGCGGCCAAACAGCACCGCCACGTCATGATGATCGGCTCCCCGGGGACGGGGAAGTCGATGCTCGCGAAGGCGATGAGCCACCTCCTCCCGAAGGAGAACCTCCAGGACGTTCTCGTCTACAACAACCCGGACGACTCCAACGAGCCGAAAGTCCGGACTGTCCCCGCCGGGAAGGGCGAACAGATCGTCGAAGCCCACCAAGAGGAAGCCCGCAAGCGAAACCAGATGCGGTCGTTCCTCATGTGGATCATCATCCTGCTGGTCGTGGGCTACGCGCTGTTCATGGCCCACAACGTCCTGCTGGGCGTGCTCGCGGCCGGCGTCATCTATCTGGCGTTCCGCTACACCGACCGCGGCGGCGACGCGATGGTGCCGAAGCTCCTCATCAACAACGCCGACAGCCAGACCGCGCCGTTCGAGGACGCCACCGGCGCCCACGCCGGCGCGCTGCTCGGCGACGTCCGCCACGACCCGTTCCAGTCCGGCGGCATGGGGACGCCGAGCCACGAGCGCGTCGAGGCCGGCTCCATCCAGAAGTCCCACAAGGGCGTGCTGTTCATCGACGAGATCAACACGCTCGACGTGCGCAGCCAGCAGAAGCTCATGACGGCGATTCAGGAGGGCGCGTTCTCCATCACCGGCCAGTCCGAGCGCTCCTCGGGCGCGATGGTGCAGACCGAGCCCGTGCCGTGTGACTTCATCATGGTCGCCGCCGGGAACATGGACGCGATGGAGAACATGCACCCCGCGCTGCGCTCCCGGATTCGGGGGTACGGCTACGAGGTGTACATGGACGACACCATCGAGGACACCCCGGAGATGCGCCGGAAGTACGCGCGCTTCGTCGCCCAAGAGGTCGAGAAGGACGGCCAGCTCCCGCACTTCGACGACGACGCGGTCCGGGAGCTCATCCTCGAAGCGAAGCGCCGCGCCGGCCGCAAGGACCACCTCACGCTCGAACTGCGCGACCTCGGCGGGCTCGTGCGCGTCGCCGGCGACATCGCGCGCTCGAAGGGCAACGAGCTCACCACCCGCGAGGACGTCCTGCAGGCGAAGAAGCGCTCGCGGTCCATCGAACAGCAGTTCGTGGACAACTACATCGAGCGCCGCAAGGACTACGAGCTCGGCACCTCCGAGAAGGAGGCCGTCGGGCGCGTCAACGGCCTCGCGGTCATGGGCGGCGACTCCGGCATCATGCTGCCCGTGATGGCCGAAATCACGCCCGCGCAGAGCCAAGAGGAGGGTCGCATCTACGCGACCGGCCAGCTCAAGGAGATGGCCGAGGAGGCAGTCGAGAACGTCTCCGCCATCATCAAGAAGTTCAGCGACGAGAACATGTCCGAGAAGGACGTGCACATCCAGTTCGTCCAGACGGGCGAGGGCGGCGTTGACGGCGACTCCGCCTCTATCACCGTCGCAACCGCGGTCATCAGCGCGCTCGAAGACATCCCCATCGCGCAGGACCTCGCGATGACGGGGAGCCTCTCCGTCCGCGGTGACGTGCTGCCGGTCGGCGGCGTCACGCACAAGATCGAGGCCGCCGCGAAGGCGGGCTGCAAGCGCGTCATCATCCCGAAGGCCAACGAGCAGGACGTGATGATCGAGGACGAGTACCGGGAGCAGATCGAGATCATCCCGGTCTCGCACATCAGCGAAGTCCTCGACGTCGCGCTCGTCGGCGAACCCGAGAAGGACTCGCTCGTCGACCGCCTGAAGTCCATCACCGGCAAGGCCCTCGAAGGCCAGACCGAATCCGGTGCGACCGGCGGCTCGCCGAGTCCGCAGTAGACGGACCTTTTTACTTCGTCGGGTCGCCTCCGGCGACCACTCCTCGCAAAAAGCTACGCTAAAAACTCCCCGCGAGCCGGAGGCTCGCGGTGAAACGCGCGGCGGAACCGCGCGTATGCTCTCCTCTTTGTGACATCCCGCACAGCACCGCTCCGGCGACCGCCACTTTTCTGTCGGCGTCTCACGTCCGTCGAGGTAGATGGCGTACTGGGTCGCGTTCGCGGCGTTCGCGGTGCTCGTGACGGCCGGACTCGTGGCGCTGACGCGGTCGTCCGCGGGCGTCGTCGAGGAGGGGACCGACGAGTTCGCTGCGAGCGAGCTGTTGTTGCAGACAACGTTCTCGCAGGTAATCGTAGGGGCGTTGCTCGTCGTCGCGGTGTGGGCGGCGCGAGTCCCCGCGGACGCGCTCGGGGTCGCCGTCTCCGTCGACCTCACCGCCGTCGGCTTCGCCGTTGGTCTCGCGCTCGTAGCCGGGAACGAGGCCGCGATGCGCGGGCTCGACGCGGCGGGGATGGGCTACGACGACGCGCTCCGGGAGGCGCTGATGCCCGCGGACACCGGAGGCTGGCTGGTCCTGTTCGCGGTCGCGCTGCCGGTGGTCGCGGGCGTCGAGGAGCTACTGTTCCGCGGGGTGCTCGTCGGCGCGCTCGCCGCGGGGTTCGGCGTGTCGCCGTGGGCGCTGGCGGCCGCGTCCAGCGTCGCGTTCGGCGCCGCGCACACCGCGCAGGGCGCGACCGGCGTCCTCGTCACGACGCTGCTGGGGTTCGCGCTCGCCGCGGCGTACGTGCTCACGGGGAGCCTGCTCGTGGTCGTCGTCGCGCACTACGTCGTGAACGCGGTGGAGTTCGCGGCGCACGCGCGGTAGCTACGATTCGAGGGTTCGCAGGCGGTCAGCGACCTCGGGCGGTGCGCCGCTGGGGCCGTCGCGGACGCGGTGGTCGGGGACGAACAGCGGGACGGGGTTCTCCGCGAGCGCCGCGCGTGCGGTCTCGCGGGCGTCGCCGTCCTCCGAGTCGGTGCCGGGCACCATCGAGAGGACGCGCTTCACCGTCACCTGCTCCCCGTACGGGATGTTCCGCACGGCTTCGAGGACTTCGCGGTGGTTCGTGGGGACGGTCAGGCCGACCTCCACGTCGTCGAAGTCGTCCTCGGCGCCCCCGAAGTAGTCGTCGAGGCGGTCGAGCAGGGGATGCTCGGGGTCGGCGTCCGTGGGCGCCTCCTCGGGGAAGGAGACGCTGATGACGCGGTCGCCCGCGACGCCGAGTTGGACGGCGCTATCGAGGTACGGCGATTCGCGCGCGTAGATGCCGGCCGCGGTCATGTGCGGACGGAGGGCCGACGCGTCCTTGTACGTTCGCCCATCGGTGAGTCGGACGCTCCGGGGGTCGATCGCCGGCATCGACGCAAGTCTTATGTACAGACTAGTGCATTGATGGACAACAATGAACGAGAGCGACGGGCTCGCGCCGGCAGTGCAGTCCATCCTCGACGCGGCCCGCGAGCGAGAACCGGGCAGCGAGCGGGTGTCGGTGTCCCCGCGGTCGCTGCCGGACGCGCTCGCGGCCGCCGAGGCTGACGGCCGGGTGCCCACGATTGCGGAAGTGAAACCGACCAGCCCCACCACCGACGGCGAGCGCGAGGACGACCCCGTCGCGCTCGCCGAGCAGATGGTCGCCGGGGGCGCGGCCGCGCTGTCGGTGCTCACCGAGCCCGAGCACTTCGGCGGCAGCCCCGAGAACCTCCGCGCGATTCGGGACGCTGTCGACGTGCCCGTCCTCCGGAAGGACTTCCTCCTCCGGGAGGCCCAGTTGGACGCCGTCGAGGCCGACGTGGTCCTGCTCATCGCACGCTTCCTCGGGGACGACCTCGAACCGATGCTGGCGGCGGCCCGCGAGCGCGGCTTTCAGGCGCTCGTGGAGGTCCACGACCGCGACGAACTCGACCGGGCCGTGGCGGCGGGCGCCGACGTAATCGGCGTGAACAACCGCGACCTCGCGCGACTGGAGGTCGACCTCTCGACGTTCGAGGACGTGGCGCCCCACGCGCCCGAGGAGGTCACTTTGATTGCGGAGAGCGGCGTGAGCACGCCCGCCGACGCCGGTCGGATGCGTGCGGCGGGCGCCGACGGCCTGCTCGTCGGAAGCGCCATCATGGACGGCGACGTAACCGAGAACACACGCACACTGGTGAACGCATGAGTGGAAACCGAGAGCGGACGACGGACGCACAGTCGGGGAAGTTCGGCGCGTACGGCGGTCAGTACGTTCCCGAGGTGTTGATGCCGGCGGTCGAGGAGCTCGCGGACGCCTACGAGCGCTACGTTCTCGACAACGAGGACGGCTTCGTGGACGACTTCCGCCAGCGCATCCGGGAGTTCGGCGGCCGACCCACCCCCCTCTCGCACGCCGAGAACCTCTCCGAGCGCTACGGCTTCGACGTCTACCTCAAGCGCGAGGACCTCCTGCACGGCGGCGCGCACAAGCTCAACAACGCGCTCGGGCAGGTGCTGCTGGCGAAGTACATGGGCAAAGAGCGCATCGTCGCCGAGACCGGCGCGGGCCAGCACGGCACCGCGACCGCGATGGCGTGCGCGTACCTCGACATGCCCTGCGAGATTTACATGGGCCGCACGGACGTGAACCGCCAGCGCCCGAACGTCTTCCGGATGCGCATCCACGACGCCGAGGTCAACCCGGTGGACGTGGGCTCGGGCACGCTGAAGGAGGCAATCAACGAGACGATGCGCGACTGGGCGACGAACGTCGAGGACACCCACTACGTCATCGGCTCCGTGGTCGGCCCGCACCCGTTCCCGGCGATGGTCCGTGACTTCCAGTCGGTCATCAGCGAGGAGATGCGCGAGCAGAGCCGCGAGCGACTCGGCCGCCTCCCGGAAGCCGTCATCGCGTGCGCGGGCGGCGGGTCGAACACGATGGGCGCGTTCTCCGCGTTCGTCGGCAGCGCCAGTCTCGCCGGCGCGCCCGAGGGCACGCAGGAGTCCGCGCCGGACGTGGACCTGCTCGCCGTCGAGGCGGGCGGCTCCAGCCTCGGCGTGGACGCCGACGAGGGGTACGCGCCGAACTCCGCGAGCCTCTCGACGGGCACGGAGGGCGTGCTCCACGGCGCGCGCACGAAGCTCCTCCAGACCGAGGAGGGCCAAATCGTCGAGTCCCACTCCGTGAGCGCGGGACTGGACTACGCGGGCGTCGGCCCGGAGCTGGCGCACCTCGTCGACGAGGGCCGCATCGAGCCCGTGAACGTCGACGACGACGCCGCGCTTGAAGCGTTCCACCGGCTCTCCCGCGAGGAGGGCATCATCCCCGCGCTCGAATCCAGCCACGCCATCGCGTACCTGGAGGAGTACGACGGCGACGGCCCCGTGGTCGTGAACGTCTCCGGCCGCGGCGACAAGGACCTCGACACGGTCATCGAGGAGTCCACCGCGCGCGACATCGACGCCGCGCCCACGATGGAGGTGTTCGAGGAGTGACCCGCAGCGAGATTCGCGCGGCCTTCGACGACGGGCCCGCGCTCGTCTCCTACGTCGCCGCCGGCGACCCGAGCGCCGAAGCCAGCAAAGCGTACGTCGAGGCGCTCGTCGACGGCGGTAGCGACGTCATCGAACTCGGCCTGCCGTTCTCCGAGCCGGTTGCGGAGGGCACCACGATTCAGAACGCCATCAAGCGCGCGCTCGACGCCGGCATGACGCCCGACGCCTACCTCGACCTCGTGCGCGACCTCGATGTCGAGGTGCCGGTCGTCTGCATGACCTACTACAATCTCATCTACCAGTACGGCTCCGAACCGGGCCCCGAGGAGTTCGTGGAAGCCGCCGCCGAAGCCGGCATCTCGGGATTCGTGATTCCGGACCTCCCCGTGGACGAGTCCGGGCCGATGTACGAGGCGTGCCGCGAGCACGGCCTCGACCTAATTTTCATCGTCGCGCCGACGACGACCCCCGAGCGCCTCGACGCGATGCTCGACCGCACCACGGGCTTCGTCTACGTGCAGGGGCGGCTCGGCACGACGGGCGCCCGCGACGAGGTCAGTTCGGACACGCCCGCGGCGCTCGAACGCCTCCGGGACGCCGACGTGCCGAAGGCGGTCGGGTTCGGCATCTCGTCGGGCGAGCAGGCGCGCGAGGTCGTCGCCAGCGGTGCCGACGGCGTCATCGTCGGGAGCGCGTACGTCGACATCGTGGCCGAGGGCGTCGAGAACGACCGCCCGACCGAGACCGTCGCCGAGCACCTCCGCGCGCTCGCCGGCGAACTGAAGGCGGGGGCGCGGAAGGGCCTGCCCGAACCGGAACGCAAATAGCCGACCGTTTGCTACTCACTACCAATGACACCAGGGAAGACAGCGCGACTCGACCGCATCGGCCGGGATGGCCGATTCGTCACCATCCCGATGGACCACGGAATCACACTCGGCGCCGTCGACGGCCTCGTCGACATCGAGTCCACCATCGACGACGTCACCAGCAGCGGCGCCGACGCCGTGCTCACGCAGAAGGGCATCGCGCCGCGCGTCCACGAGCACAACAACGACGCCGGCTACATCGTCCACCTCAACGCCTCTACGTCTATCGGCCCGGACTCCAACGACAAGCGAATGACCGGGACCGTCGAGGAAGCAGTACGCGCGGGCGCCGACGCCGTCTCCTTCCACATCAACGTCGGCAGCGACCACGAGCCCGACCAGATTACGCAGCTCGCAGAGGTCGTCGACGACGCCCACGACCTCGGGATGCCCGTGTTGGCGATGGCGTACGCCCGCGGCCCCGGCGTCGACGAGCACGACGCCGAGAGCCTCGGGCACGCCGTCCGGCTCGCCGAGGAGCTGGGCGCGGACCTCGTGAAGACCGCCTACTCGGGAAGCCGCGAGAGCTTCGAGCGCGTCACCGAGTCCACGAGCAAGCCCGTCATCATCGCCGGCGGCAGCCCCGGCGGCGACCGCGAGACGCTTCAGGACGTCCGCGACGCGATGGACGCCGGCGCCGCCGGCGTCTCCACTGGTCGCACTGTCTTCCAGCACGACGACCCCGGCGCGATGGCGGCCGCAATCGCCGCCGTCGTCCACGACGACGCCGCGCCCGACGACGCGCTCCGCGAGGCCGGCCTCCCCATCGAAGCCTGAGCGCTCCGTAGTTCTCTTCTGTCGCCGCTAAATGTCGGCGTACGCGACCTGCCACGCGGCCGGGAGGCCGTCGAGCGCGCCCCGGAAATCCGCGGTAGCGAGCCCGTAGAACTTCTCGCGGCCGACCGCCGTCCGCACGCGCACGACGACCGTGTGGTCGGTCGCCTCGAAGGCGGTCAGCGAGCCGCCGCCGGCGCGTTCGAGGCGCGCGCACTCGGGCTTCCGGTCGACGAGTTCGGCGCCGAGGTCCCAGCTGAGCGATTCGGCGGCGTCCAGCGGGAACGGAACCCGCTCGCTCATGAAGCGGCCCTGTCCACTCGTTGCCATACCTCGACCTCCGTAGTTCAGCAGTATAAATCGTGGCATATCGGCACACGCCCCGCCAGCAAGTACGGGGCGCTCCGGTACGTTCAAGGCCGCACCACGTCTCCATCCCCCAATGACACGGTCCGTCTGGCTGAAAGCCGACGACGCGGTCGGTGACTGGGAGACGCGGAAGCGACGCATCACGGCCGGCTTGGAGGCCGGCGTCGACTGGGTGCTCGTCGACGACGAGGACGTCGAGCGCGTGCGCGAACTCGGGTCGGTGAACGTCGCCGCGTTCCGCAGCGACGACGGCGACGTCATCGAGGAAGCCGACAGCGAGACGGCCGCCGAGCCGGACGCGTACGTCGTCGGGAAGGACGGCGAGGGCGACGGCACCGTCGACCTCCCCGAGGACTTCTCGGGGAGCGCGGACCTCTCGGCGGTCCGCCGCGGGAACGCCGACGCCGCCTACGTCCGCATCCTCGACGAGCGCTACGAGGCGTTCGCCGAGGAGGCCGCCGAAGACGCCGAGCACACCATCGTCGTCGGCGAGGACTGGACCATCATCCCGCTGGAGAACCTCATCGCGCGCATCGGCGAGGAGACCACGCTCGTCGCGGGCGTCGAGTCCGCAGCGGAGGCCGAGACCGCCTTCGAGACACTGGACATCGGCGCCGACGCCGTCCTGCTGGACAGCGACGACCCCGACGAGATTCGCCGCACCGTAGAGGCCCGGGACGCCGCCGACCGCGAGCGACTGGACCTCGCGTGGGTCACCGTCACCGACATCGAGGAGGCCGGGAGCGCCGACCGCGTCTGCGTCGACACGGGCAGCCTGATGGACGACGACGAGGGGATGCTCGTCGGCTCGATGAGCCGCGGCCTCTTCTTCGTGCACGCCGAGACCGCCGAGTCGCCGTACGTCGCCTCGCGGCCGTTCCGCGTGAACGCGGGCGCCGTCCACGCCTACGTGCGGACGCCCGACGGCGGCACGAAGTACCTCGCGGAGGTCTCCAGCGGCGACGAGGTGCAGGTCGTCGACCGCGAGGGCCACACGCGGACCGCGGTGGTCGGGCGCGCGAAAATCGAGAAGCGCCCGATGTTCCGCGTGGAGGCCGAGACCGAGTCCGGCGACCGCATCGAGACGCTGCTCCAGAACGCCGAGACCATCAAGGTCTCCACCCGCGACGGCCGCACCGCCGTCACGGACATCGAGGAGGGCGACGAGATTCTGGCCTACCTCGAAGAGGGCGGCCGCCACTTCGGCGAAGCCATCGACGAGCGCATCATCGAGCAGTAATTAGCCGTCGTCGTCGAGGCGCGTCGTACACCACGGACAGAAGTCGAGGTCGCTGTCGAGTTCTTTCCCGCACTCCGGACACGTCGCGGGCTCGCCCTCCGCGCTCGCGGCGTCGCGGTTCGTGCTCCCGGGCGTCGGCACGCGCTCGGCGACGGCGCTGGCCGTCTCGCGGGCGGCGACGAGATACGCGTCGGCCATGTTCAGCACGCGCACCGCCAGCAGGCTGAGCGTCACCTCCACGCCGAAGCTCTCGCTGGCCGCCATCAGCCCCGAGAGGCCGTCCGTCTGGAACGCCTGATACGCCGACTCGGGCACGACCAGCGCCGCCGTTACGAGCGCGAGCAGGAACCACGTGACTGCGCGCACCCAGCGCCGCAGGTAGACGTGTCCGAGGCCGGGGTAGACGAATCCGAGTATCGCCGCGAGGACGCCGCGTCGATTGACCACAGTTACCGGAACTGCGGGCCGCCCGCTCCTAAAGCCACCGAACGCCGACTACCGGAGGTTCTGTACGAGCGTGCGCAGCGTCGCGGCGTCGTACTGGCCGGGCGCGGTCGCGTGCTCGGGGTCGGCGGGCGCGTACCCGATGCGGGAGCCGTACAGCGGCGCGACCGCGCGCGTGTGCCGGCCGGCTTCCCCCATCGCCATCGTGGCGACGGGCACGTCCGCCGCGCTGAACTCGTGGGTGACGCGCAGCAGGTCCAGCGCGTCGCCGTGGTCGGTCGCGGTGACGGCGAGCTTCCCGACGTCCCCCAGCGAGCACGCCTCTCCGAGCAGCTCTGCGAGCACGCCCAGCTCGGGCGTCCCCTTGAAGTCGTGGACGGAGACGATAGCCGGTGTGTCCTCGGCGCGGGCGGCCGCCAGCGCCTCCGCGCCGTCGCCGTCTTCGTCCGTGAGCGCCGCCAGCTCCACGTCGACGGCGGCCACGCAGTCGGTGCGCGCGGCCTCCGCGAGCGCGTCGATGCGGCCGTCCGCGCCGGCCTCGCCGCCCTCCCACTCGGCGCGGTTCGTCGCGATGACCGGGAGGTCGCCGTCGTAGTCGTCGAGCGCGGGCAGCGGGTCGTCGGCGAGGTCCATCCGGAACTCGACGGCGTCGGCGTGGTCGCGGGCGGCGGGCTCGTCGGCGAGGTCCGAGACCGGCGCCGCGAGCACGAACTCCTCGAAGTCCATGGACTGTTCTGCGTGGGCCGCCCGCAATACCGTTTCGGAGTCCGCAACCAGACGCGCGGCGAGCGCCGCGGCTGTCGCGGGAACCGAGCGCGGAAAACGGGAGCGGTCGTGGCGCGTCGCGCGCTCAGACCGGAATCGTGTCTTCGGCTTCGAGCAGCTCGTGGTAGCGGTTGCGGATGGTGACCTCGGAGATGTCAGCGACCTCCGAGACCTTCGCCTGCGTCGTCTTCTCGTTGGTCAGCAGGGCCGCCGCGTACACTGCGGCGGCCGCGAGCCCGACCGGCGACTTGCCGGAGTGGACGCCCTTGTCCTTGGCCGTCTTGAGGAGTTCGCGGGCGCGGTGGGCGGACTCGTCGGAGAGCTCCAGCGACGACGCGAACCGCGGGACGTAGCTCTCGGGGTCGGCGGGCGCGACTTCGAGGCCGAGCTCGCGCACGACGTAGCGGTACGTGCGCGCAATCTCGGACTTCTCGACGCGGGAGACGTCCGCGATTTCGTCGAGGCTGCGCGGGACGCCGGCCTGCCGGGCGGCGGCGTACACGCAGGAGGTGGCGACGCCCTCGATGGAGCGCCCCGGCAGCAGGTCGTCTTCGAGCGCGCGGCGGTAGATGACTGAAGCGGTCTCGCGGACGTTGTCCGGGAGCCCGAGCGCGGATGCCATCCGGTCGATTTCGCCGAGCGCCTGCTTGAGGTTGCGCTCCTTGGCGTCACGCGTGCGGAAGCGCTCGTTCCACTTGCGGAGCCGCTGCATCTTCTGGCGCTGATTGCTCGACAGGGAGTTGCCGTACGCGTCCTTGTCGCGCCAGTCGATGTTCGTCGACAGCCCCTTGTCGTGCATCGTGTTCGTCGTGGGGGCGCCGACGCGGGATTTCTCGTCTTTCTCCTTGGAGTCGAACGCGCGCCACTCGGGGCCGCGGTCGATGCCGTCCTCCTCGACCACGAGACCGCAGTCGGCGCATACCGACTCGCCGTGTTCTTCGTCTTGAACGACGAGACCGCCACACTCCGGGCAGCCGTCCGCCGTCTCTTCTTCGTCCGTGCGCTCCTGCTCTCGGGAGCGCATGCGTGCATCTGTCATTAGCGTGAAATCACCGGAAAACCCGGATGAGTCGTAGCCAATCGGTTGGTGCAAAACCTACTTAACCGTTGCGCTATTCCAGCGAGGGGAGTCCACGACCGCGCCCGTTTTTACCACGGGGACCGAACCCACGGTCGTGCGCGTCGTCTCTCTCGCTCCGAGCGCCACCGCGACCGTCGCCGCCCTCGGCGGCAGCGACCGACTCGTCGGCGTGACGACACACTGCGACGCCGCCGACGCCCCCGTCGTCGGCGGCTGGCTGAACCCCGACTTCCAACGCGTCGCCGACTGCGACCCGGACGTCGTCCTCACCAGCGACCCGCTCCAGCGCGAGGTCCGCGACGACCTCCGCGACCGCGGGTTCGACGTCCGCCACGTCGAGCCCGCGACCCTCGACGACGTGCTCGCGTCGTTCGCGGACATCGGTGACGCCGTCGGCCTCCCGGACGCGGGCGCCGAACTGGAAGCCGAGAGCCGCGAGCGCGTCGCCGAAGTCCGCGAAGCCGCGCCCGAGGACGCCCCCGTCGTCTACTGCGAGGAGTGGTCGGACCCGCCGATGGCCGCCGGGAACTGGGTGCCCGACGTGGTAGAAGCGGCAGGCGGGCGCTACCCGTTCGTTGACGCCGGCGAGCGCTCCCGCGAAGTCGACGCGACCGCAGTTGAGGCCGCTGCCCCCGCCCACGCCGTCGTCCACGTCTGCGGGAAGGGCGACAGCGTCGACCCCGACTTCGCGGGCCGCGGCTGGGACTTCGACGCGGACGTTCACGTCCTCGACGACAGCCTCCTGAACCAACCCAGCCCGCGCCTGCTCGACGGGCTCGAACGCCTCGCGGCGACGCTCCGGGACGACTAAGGCCCGCGAGCGCTCGCTTCCGGTATGCGAGTCGCAGTCGGCTCCGGGAACCCGGTGAAACGCGACGCGGTCGCGGCCGCGCTCCCCGAGGCCACGGTCGAAGCGGTCAGCGTCGAGAGCGGCGTCCCCGAGCAGCCGTGGGGCGACGACGAGACCGTCGAGGGCGCGCGCAACCGCGCCGAGCGCGCGCTCGAATCCGGTGCCTACGACCTCGGCGTCGGACTGGAAGGCGGCGTAGCAGAACGAGATGGGAGCTTGTTCCTCGTCATGTGGGCGGCCGCCAGCGACGGCGAGCGCGTCGAAGTCGGCGGCGGGCCGCGGCTCCGGCTCCCGGAGGACGTGGCCGCGCGGCTCCGCGACGGCGCGGAACTCGGGCCCGTGATGGACGACTTACTCGACACCTCGGGCGTCGCGGAGAAGCAGGGCGCGGCGGGCGTGCTCACCGGCGGCGTCACGGACCGCACGGAAGCGCTCAGGACGGCCGTGGCGGGCGCTCTCGGGCCGTTCGTCACCGACTACTACGAGACGAGCGCGTAGCCCGCACCGGCGAGGAAACACGCCGCCGCGAGGGCCGCGACGAGGACGCGCGAGCCCGCCGCGCGCTCGGCCGGGAGCGAGTCCCGACGACCGCCGAGGACGAACAGCCCGGCGGCGACCAGCGAGCCGACGCCGACGGCCACGGTCCACACTCCGAGTGGGCCTGCTTGGAGGGCGCTGCGACCGAGCGAGAGGAGGCCGGCGAGCGCGAACAGCGCGCCGGCGCCGTCAGTTCGGTTCACGCCCCGAACTACGGGACCAGCGCCAAAAGGCGCGCTGGGCGTTCGCAGCGTCTGCGAGTCAGTCCTTGCTCGGGACCGCCTCGGCGTCCGCGGAGAGGTCCGCGTCCTCGCCGTCGACGGCTTCGGTGAGCGAGACGTTCAGCCACGTCATCGACACCGCGCCGCCCGCCACCGTCACGACGTTCTTCACGATGTGGTCGACGATGGCGACGCCGAGCGCGAGGCCGAACGACACCGGCAGCAGCGTCGAGACGATGGCCGCGAACGCCGCCTCGTAGATGCCGATGCCGCCCGGCGGCCCCGGGATGACTTTGGCGAGGTTGCCGACGCTCACCGCGAAGAAGCCGACCGCCAGCAGGCTCACGAGCGCCACGTCCAGCCCGAACGCGAGGAAGACGAACAGCGCGGTGGCCACGTCGATGGTCCAGATGAGCACGCTCGACGCGCCGATGCGCGCGAACGCGGGGCCGTCCGCGGCGACTGTCTGGATGTCGCCGACGAACTGCTCGAAGACGCTGGCCACTAGCTCCGTGTAGGAGTCGTCGCTGGCCCACTCGACGACCCGCCGGACGTAGTTGGTGTCCGAGCGCGCCGACCACACGATGGCGACCACCGCGCCGACCGCGAGCACGCCGACGACGGAGGCGACGACGACGGCCTGCCGGACGGCTTGGGACTCCTGTCCGCCGAGCCCCTCGCCCGCTGCGGTCGCCGCCAGCCGCGCGACCGTGTCGGGCGCGAACGCGGTGAGCGCGACGAGCACGCCGCCCGCCAGCACCGTGATGGTGAGCAGGTCGTAGACGCGCTCGACGGCCAGCGACGCGAACCCCGTCGTGTAGGGGATGCCGCGCCGCGCCTTGACGACGTACGCGCGGATGGCGTCGCCGGCGCGCGCGGGAATCACGAGGTTTCCGGTCTGGCTGATGAACACCGCGCCGGTCAGGAACCACGTGCTCTCCCGGTAGCCCAGCTCCGCGAGGATGTCGCGGTAGCGGAGGCCGCGCAGCGGCCACGACAGCAGGTAGACGGCGCCGCCCGCGGCGACCAGCGCGGGGTCGGCGTCCCGGACTGCGTCCACGAACGCGCCCACGTCGATGTAGACGAACATCAGCGCGAACGCCACCACCGACAGCAACACGCCGACGACGGTGCCCGTGCGGCGGTTCGCGTACGGGCTCACGTTGAACTCCCAGAAGCACCGCAGAATCTGGCTGCCCATCCCGAAGACGTCCCGCACCAAGTCCACCTTCGAGTCGCCCTTCGGCGTCCAGTCGACGGGGAACTCCTCGACTGTGAGCCCGTGGCGCTGGGCGCGCACCAGCATCTCCGTGTCCCAGAACCAGTGCTCGTCCTCGACCTCGCCGGCGAGCGCCTCGAAGGCGTCCCGGCTGAACGCCTTGAACCCGCACTGGTGGTCGCGCAGCTCCGAGCCCAGCAGCGCTCGCACGGCGAGGTTGAACCCCCGCGAGGGGATGCCGCGCTTGGCGGGCCGGTCGGCGCGCTCGCCGGGAATCCACCGCGACCCCGTGGCCACGTCGGCCTCCCCGGAGCGCACGGTCTCGACCAACTGTTCGAGGTGGCGCATGTCCGTGGCGAGGTCCGTGTCGAAGTACGCCAGCGTCTCCCCGCTGGCCGCCCGGAACGCGGCGTTCAGCGCGCCGCCGCGGCCGAGGCGCTCGTCGCTGTGGAAGTGCCGGACGCGGTCGTCGCCGGCGGCGAGCCGCGACGCTATCTCCGGCGTCTCGTCCTCGCAGCCGTCCTCCGCGACGATGACCTCGAAGCTGCCGGCGGGGAGGAACGCGTCGAGTGTCGAGAGCGTCGTCCGGACGGTCTCCTCGATGGTGGCCGCCTCGTTGTAGGCGGGGAGGACGACGCTCACCTCGACGCCCGACTCCGTCATTGTCCGATGAGTCGGACGGCGGCCAGTAAGAACCTTCTGACTTGGTGGACTGGCTCCGCCGCGACCCGCGTTAACCGCACCTACCAAAACGCGCGCGTCCGGCGACCGCCCGCCGCTTTCGACGCCGCAAAACCGCAAGACGGCAGCCGATTTACCGCACGTACCAAACCCCTCTTGGCGGTTACGGCCGACAGTGTAGGTATGAGCGCGACAGCCGCCGCGAGTCAGGCACTCACGCCGAAGCAGCGTCGCATCCTCGACTACCTCCGCGACCACGCCGACGAGCGCACGTACTTCAAGTCGCGGCTCATCGGCGACGAGCTCGACCTCTCCGCGAAGGAGGTGGGCGCCAACATGCCCGCCATCGAGGCCGGCGAGTTCGACGTCGACGTCGAGCGCTGGGGGTACTCCTCCTCGACGACGTGGAAAGTCGACGCCTGACGGCGTGACCGTTCGGCCCGCGCGGACTCGTCATCCACCCGCGCGGGACTCGCGTTCTCCCCGGCACCGCCGGGAACCCAGTGTCTGTCGGCAGTCCCGTTCGGACTGCACTCGTCTCGACGCACAGCCCCCGGGCCGCGGCGTCAGGGGTCGTAGGAGAGCAAGTCGGCGGCCTCGCCGGCGAACTGCGCGGTGTTCGCGTCGAAGGAGTCGGCGTACCGCACGAGCAGCGTGACGAGGGTCTCCGGGCGCTCGACCGCGTAGCCGTCCGCCCGCGAGAGCACGCCCGCGTCCTCCAGTTGCGCGGCGTACTTGCTGACGGTCGCCGGCGACACGCCCAGCGCGTCCGCGAGGTCGCCCGCGGTCGCGTCCGGGTCGTGCAGGAGTTCGACGACCATCCCGCGCGGCGTCTCCCGGCGGAGGTAGCCGAGCGCGCGCTTCTCGAACGGGGAGAAGTGCTCCGCGGGGTAGAAGCGCTTGTAGTCGCCGTCGCGCTCGCTCTCGACGGCGGACTCGTCGAGCAGCCGCCGGAGGTGGTGTTGGGTCTCTCCGGTGCCCAGCTGGAGGTCGTCCCGGAGCTTCGAGAAGTGCGCGCCCGGCGTCGCCGTCACGTAGCCCGTGATGGCGTCGCGGACATCGCTGTCGCCGCCCTCGCCGTCGCCGTCTCCGCCGGCGAGCCGGGTCAGCGGGCTGGCCGCGCCGACGGCGGCGAAGCGGCGGAGCGTCGACCGCTTGTCCTCGTCGATGCCCATTCAGACCGCCCTACGAGGTCACCGGAGAAAAGCGTTCGGTACCGCGTGGCACGCCGCCGCGGCGCGCCGTCAGGCGTTCTGGTCGTCGCCGGTGCCGTCGCTGGGGGCGTCGCCGGTGTCCAGTTCTTGGTCCATCTCCTCGATGACTTCGTCGGCGTCCTGCAGGCCCGCGTCCTCGCCGCGCTGGACGGCCTCGGCCTGCTCTTCGAGCTTCTCGGGGTCGATGTCGGCCTCCTTGCTGATCTGGTTGAGAATCTCGTCGATGTCGTCGAGCCCGATGAGTTCGCGGGTCTCGGCGTCGAAGTCGAGGCTGTCAAGTTCGGTGCCGCCGTCGGAGACGTCGCTGCCCGCGAGGTGTTTGCCGTACCGGCCGACGAGGCTCGTGAGCTCCTGCGGGAGGACGAACGTGTTCGACTCTCCCTCGCCGATTCCTTCGAGGGTTTCCATCCCCTTCTCGATGATGGCGCGCTCGCCCATCGACTCGGCGGACTTCGCGCGGAGCACGGTGGAGATGGCGTCACCCTGCGCCTCCAGAATCTGGGACTGCTTCTCCCCCTGCGCGCGGATGATGTTCGACTGCTTGTCACCCTGCGCGTTCTCGATGGCGGACTGCCGTTCGCCCTGCGCCTCCAGAATCATCGCGCGGCGGCGGCGCTCGGCGCTGGTCTGTTGCTCCATCGCCTTCTGGACCTCTTGGGAGGGATTGACTTCGCGGACCTCCACGCTCTCGACGCGAATCCCCCACTCGTCGGTGGGCTCGTCGAGCTCCGTGCGGATGCGGGCGTTGATCTCCTGTCGCTTGTTCAGCGTGTCGTCGAGCTCCATGTCGCCCAGCACCGCGCGCAGCGTCGTCTGCGCGAGATTCGACACGGCGGTCTTGTAGTGGTCGACTTCGAGGAACGCGCGCTTGGCGTCCCGCACGCGGATGTAGACCACGGCGTCGGCGGTCACCGGCGAGTTGTCGCGGGTAATCGCCTCCTGCCGGGGCACGTCGATGGTCTGCGTGCGCATGTCGAAGGGGTACGTGCGCGCCACGAACGGCGGCACGATGTTGATGCCGGGTTCGAGGAGGCCGCGGTACTCCCCGAACACCGTGAGGGCTTTCTTCTCGTAGGCGTCCACGATTTCGACGGCCTCGTAGACGACGACGGCCAACAGCAGCAACAACAACAGCCCGACGGCTGGTATCACTGCGCCGCCCGTCTGTAGCGGGGTCAACTCCATGCGTGAACGTTCGGCGAGCGGACAATAAGTGTTGGTGCGGTTCGCGGCGCTGGCGAGCGCTCGCTCCCGGAATTCAGGCGCTTTCCGCGTCCCGGTCCAGTTCGCGGTCGATGTCGTCCGCGCCGTCGACGGCCTCCACGGTCACGATGTTGCCGCCGCCCGGGTCCACGACCACGACGTTCGTCCCCTCCGGGATGGTGCCGGAGATGCTGCGCGCGCCGTACGACGAGTCGAACCCCCCGGACTGCAGTTTCACGCGCCCCTCGCGGGGCGTGACCTCCTCGACGACGTAGCCGCGGGAGCCGCGGAGGTCCTCGGCGTCGCGGGTCTGCCCGCGGCCGGTCCCCCGGTAGAGTTCGTAGTTGCGGTACAGGTACAGGGAGACCGCCCCGACGCCCAACACGAGGCCCGCGAGCACGAACGGCGTCGCGGCCGCCGGCACGAACAACCCGACGAGGCCGGCGACGAGCAGCGCCACCCCGAGGACGATGAGGTGCGCGCCCGGCGCCAGCGCCTCCATGACGCACAGCGCCGTCCCGGCGACGACGAGCAGGAACGACAGCGACTGTCCGAACAGTTCGGCCATACCCTATCGTAGGGGCGGAGCCGGGAAAACCGTTTACCTGAACTCGCCCAGCGGTCGCGCCGCCCGAGCGTTCAGAACAGCAACAGCGCGAGCACGCCGACGGTGGCGGCGACCCCGAGCAGGAAGAACGCGACGTTCTCCGCGTCCGGCGACCCCGGCTCGACGTCCCGCACGTCGGGCTCCGCGTCCGGGCCGACCTCGTCGACCTCGTAGCGCCACGCGCGCTCGTCGTTCTCAGACATACCTGCTCGTACCCCGCCCACGGGGAAAAACGCGGGGGTTCGGCGGGGTCAGCGCTCGCTGGCGTAGACGACGCCGCGCTCGCCGTCCACGGTGACCGTGTCGCCGTCCGCGATGTCGCCGAGGTCGGCGTCCCCGACCATCGGCACGTCGAGTTCGCGCGCGACCATCGCGGGGTAGCCGGTCATCCCGGACTGCGCGCTCACGATGCCCGCGACCTTCGAGAGGTCGCCGCGGAACTCGTCGTCGAACTCCGGCCCGAGCACGACCACCGAGCGCTCGTCGAGCGCCGAGAGGTCGCCGTCCTCCAGCACCGCGACCGGCGCGGTCACCCGGCCCTTCACGACGGACTGGCCGACCGTCAGCGTCTCCGCGGCGACGTGGACTTTCAGCGTGTTCGTCGTGCTCGCGCCCTCCAAGTCGGTCATCATCCCGACGAGCACGACCACCGTGTCGCCGCTGTCGACGACGCCGGAGTCGACGGCGGCCTGAACGGCGTGCTCGACGACCGTCGTCGCGTCGCCCTGCGCGACCGCGGCGTACTCCGCGTGGACGCCCCAGTTGAGCGCGAGCTCGCGGCGCACGCGGTGCGAGGGGGTCGCGCACACCACGGGGACGCGGGGCCGGAACTTCGCGGCCTTCCGCGCGGTGTAGCCGGACTCGGAGGCGACCACGACCGCGCTCGCGTCGATGTCGCGGGCGAGGTAGCGCGCCGAGCGCGCGAGCGCGTCGGTCTTCGCCGTGCCGTCCGCTTCGGGGACGCGTTGCTCCTGCAGCTCCGCGTACTCGCCGCTGCCCTCGACCTCCCGGACGATGCGGTCCATCGTCTCCACGACCCGCGTGGGGTTGTCCCCGACCGCGGTCTCGGCGGACAGCATCACGGCGTCAGTGCCGTCGAGGACCGCGTTCGCCACGTCGCTGGCCTCCGCGCGCGTCGGGCGGCGCGCGTGCACCATCGAGTCCAGCATCTCCGTCGCCGTGATGACGGGGACGCCGGCGTCCCGGCAGCGCCGGATGATGCGCTTCTGAATCATCGGCACGTCCTCCATCGGGCACTCCACGCCGAGGTCGCCGCGCGCGACCATCACGCCGTCCGCGGCCTCCACGATGTCGTCGAGGTTCTCGACGGCGCCCGCGCGCTCGATTTTCGCCACCACGGGGACGTCCGCGCCGAACGATTCGAGCACGCGCTCGACCTCCAGCACGTCCTCGGCGTCCCGCACGAAGCTCGCCGCCACGTAGTCGACGCCCTCCTCGGCCGCGAGCTCGAGGTCGCGGCGGTCCTTCTCCGTGACAACGTCGAGGTCGAGGTCCACGCCCGGGACGTTGACCCCCTTCCGGCTGCCGAGCTCCCCGCCGGACTCGACGCGTGCGGTGACGACCTCGCCGGACACGCTCTCGACGACCGTCTCGATGCGGCCGTCGTCGAGCAGCACGCGGTCGCCGGGCTCGGCCGCGGCGATGCTCGTCGAGAGCCCGATGGTCTCGCCGGTCGTCTCGCCCTCGGGCACGAACTCCACGGTGGCGCCGGTATCGATGTGGACCGGCTCGTCGGTCTCGGCTGTGCGCACTTCCGGTCCCTTCGTGTCCAGCATCACGGCGACCGGCTTCTCGGTCGCCTCGTCGACACGGCGCGCGGTCGCAATCAGTTCGCGGCGGTCCTCGCGGCCGCCGTGGCTCGCGTTGATGCGCGCGACCGACATCCCCGCGTCCACAAGCGACCGTATCGACGCCGCGTCGTCCGTCGCCGGACCCAGCGTGCAGACAATCTTCGCGTTTCTCATACGCCGCGGCTACGACGCCGCCACGCAAAAACGTACGTGGTTAACTCGATTCCGAGTAACGCGAACTGCCACAGCGACTTTGCCGGAGCCCGCACAACACCCGCGTATGCCGACGTACGCCGCCATCGCCACCATCGAGACCGGGAAGTTCCAGAACGCCCAAGAGCTCGCCGCCATCTGGGGCGACGTCCGCGCCGACCTCGAAGCGCAGGACTGCGAACTCCGCGACGCCTACGTCCTCCTCGGCGAGCGCGACGTGCTGCTCGTCTTCGACGCGCCCGACCGCGAAGCCGCGCTGCAAGCCTCCATCGCCGCCGAGCGGTACGGCATCGACATGCAGACGATGGAAGCGATGGACGTCGAGAAGCTCGGCGACGTCGTCCAAGACCTCTGAGACGCACGTTTTGCGCTGCACGGGGGTCGCCATAGGCGACCCCCGTTCGGCAAAACCTGCACTAAAAGCACTCCTCGCTCCCTACGGTCGCTCGTCGGCCTCGCGGCGAAGCCGCGAGTGAACCGCTCGCCTCGGGCTCTCCGAGCCGCGAGGCTCGCGGATGCTCGGCTGTCGGCCGCGTAGATTCAAATAGGAGGACGGGACCAACGCGGCGCGTGACCTGACAGTCGCCCGGTGCGCCAAGAACCGGAACGGCGGCAGCGCGCACCGGGACAGTTCGCCACCTGCCAGCCCTACTTGATTTTCGTGCCGGGTTCGCTGTCCTCGTGGGTGGTGAGGAGGTCGGCGTCCTCGCCGGCGGCCAACACCATGCCGTTGGACTCGACGCCGAACAGCTCCGCCTGTTCGAGGTTCGCCACGACGACCACGCGCTTGCCCGCGAGGGCGTCGAGGTCGTGGAGTTGCTTGATGCCCGCGACGATCTGGCGGACCTCGTGGCCGATGTCGACTTCGAGGCGCGCGAGGTCGTCGGCGCCCTCGATGCCCTCCGCGGTCTGGATTTCGCCGACGCGCAGGTCGAGGCTCTGGAAGTCCTCGAAGCTGATGCGGTCGTCAGCGAGCGGTTCGAGTTCGATGTCGGAGTCGTCGCTCACGTCCCCGTCGTCGCCCTCGTCGCTACTAGCGGCTTCGATTTTCGACTGGAGCTTCTCGTCGAGTTCCTCGACGCGCTCGTCCTCGACTTTCGTGAACAGCTCCTCGGGCTCCCCGAACTCCGCTGGCGGCGCCTGCAGGCAGTCCGCGACCGTGGCGTCCGCCGCGGAGCCGTCCTCGCCGATCTGCGCCCAGACCTCGTCGGCCTTCTCCGGGATGAACGGCTGGAGCAGCACCGCGACCGCCTTCACGAGCTGCACGCAGTCGCGGATGACCGGCGCGGCCTCGTCGTCGTCGAGCTTCCACGGCTCGTTGCGCTGGATGTACTCGTTGCCGAAGCGAGCGAGCGCGACCGCGCGCTCGCCGGCGGACTTGAGGTCGTAGTCGTTGAGCGCGTCCTCGTAGTCGTCCATCGCCTGCGCGATTTCGGTCTCCACGTCGTCCGAAATCGCGGCGTCGGGCGTCCCGCCGAAGTTCCGGTTGGCGAACAGCAGCGCGCGGTAGACGAAGTTCCCGACGACGTCCGCGAGCTCGCTGTTTACGCGCTCGGCGAAGCGGTCCCACGAGAAGTTCACGTCGCGCTCGAAGCCGCTGGCGGTCGCCATGTAGTACCGCAGCAAGTCCGGGTGGAACCCCTCGTCGAGGTACTCCTCGGCCCAGATGGCGCGGTTCTTCGACGTGGAGAGGCCCTTTCCGTCGATGTTCACGAACCCGGTCGCGCAGACCGCGCGCGGCTCGGTGTAGTCGGCGGCCTCCAGCATCGAGGGCCAGTAGACGGTGTGGTGCTGGATGATGTCGCGACCGATGACGTGGACGATTTCGCCGTCGCCGTCCTTCCAGACGGACTCCCAGTCGAAGTCGCCGGTGCGCTCGGTGTACTGCTTGGTGGTGGAAACGTACTCGATGGGGGCGTCCACCCAGACGTACAGCACGAGGTCGTCGGAACCCTCTCCGGGGTAGTCGATGCCCCAGTCCATGTCCCGCGTGATGCAGAAGTCCTCCAGTTCGCCCTCGATCCACTCGCGGGGCTGGTTCTGGGCGTTGCTCGTGCCTTCGAGGCGGTTGATGAACCCTTGGAGGTGCTCTTGGACGTCCGAGAGCCGGAGGAATTTGTGGTCGCGCACGCGGTACTCAGCGGGGTTGCCGGTGAGCGTCGAGACGGGGTCCTCGATTTCGCCGGGTTCGAGGTGGCGCTGGCAGCCCTCGTCGCACTCGTCGCCGCGGGCGTGCTCGCCGCAGTACGGGCACGTCCCCTCGACGTAGCGGTCCGGGAGCCACTGGTCGGCGTCGGGGTCGTAGGCGACGTTGATCTCCTTCTCGAAGACGTGGTCGTTCTCCTCCCACTTGCGCACGAACTCCTTGGTGAGTTCGGTGTTGGTCTCGTCGTGGGTGTGGCCGTACTGGTCGAAGTCGACGTTGAACTTCGGGAACGTCGCCTCGTACTGCTCGTGGTGGCGGAGCGCGAACTCCTCGGGGCTGACGCCCTCCTCGGCGGCGTTGACGGCGATGGGGGTGCCGTGCATGTCGCTGCCGGAGACGTAGACGGCGTCTTGGCCGAGCTTGCGGAGCGCGCGCGTGAACGCGTCGGCGTTGACGTAGCTGCGCAGGTGGCCGATGTGGAGGTCGCCGTTGGCGTACGGCAGCCCCGCCGTGACCACCGCCTGTTCGTCGGTCGGGAAGTCCTCGTAGGTCATGGTAGCCCGTTGTTCTGGCGCGGGCCTAAAGCCCGCTGGTTGTGTCGTGATGGTCCGGTTCCGTCGCTGGCACGCCCGCATCCCGTGGAACTCGGGTTCGCGCGTCCGGTGCCGTCACGCGACGAGCAGCACGCCCTCGATGAGGCCGATAGTGACGGCGAGTCGGCCGACGCTGCCGGCGAACGTCGCGGCGGCGAACCGCCGGTAGTTCTTGTCCACGACGGAGAACGCGTACAGCGAGATGGTGTCCGGGAAGAACGGGACGCTGAGCCCGACCGCCATCCCGTAGTAGCCGTACGTCTGGACGAGCGAGACCATGCGGTTCTTCGACCACTTCACGGGCTCGAAGCCGAACCGGCGCAGCGCGCGCACGACGAACCCGGAGTGGCTGGCGCCGTGGCCGACAGAGAGCGCGATGACGCTACCGAGGGACTTCCCCGCGCCGCTGACCGCGATGACGAGGGCGACGAGCGCGGGGCCGGGGAGGCCGAGGCCGAGCGTCGCGGCGCTCCCGCAGACGTAGCCAGCGGGGCACAACACGACCTCGCTGGGGAGCGGGAGGACGAACGCGATGAGGAACGAGTAGACGAAGATAACGCCCAGCCCCGGCCACCCCGTGGCGGCACGGACCGCTCCCTCGACGGTGCTGAGGTCGATAGAGAGCGCGAGCAGGGCGGACGTGAGCACTGTCTGTGTGGTGGACTGGCGCGGGATTAAACCTTACCGACACCGGACAGCGACGCGAGGAACTGTTCGAGCATCTCGCGGGTGACGTGGGGCATGCAGACGACGCGGAGTTCGCCCGTGCTCGTCCGCGAAATCCGCCAGCCATCCTCGCGGAGCGCCGCAAACTCGTCGTCGGGGAGGTCGACGGCGACCAGCGGGAGCACGGGGTCGACGATGTCGTAGCCGCGTTCGCGGAGTTCGGCGGCGAGGTAGTCGGCGTTGGCCTGCGAGTGCTCGTACTGCTCTCGGTAGCCGTCGGGCCACAGCGCGTCGAGGGCGGCGTGCGTGCCGGCGACGCCCGCGCCCGAGCGCGTGCCGCCGAGCGTCGGCTGGGTGTCGGACTCCAGATACGGGGTGTCGATGGCGAGCGCGTCCAGCGTCTCGGCGTCGCGCGCAAGGAAGCCGCCGGCGGGAATCGGCGCCTGCCCCATCTTGTGGGGGTCGATGGTCATCGTGTCCACGGACGCGTCCGCGAAGCTCCAGTCGTGGTCGGTGAACGGGAGGACGAACCCGCCCCACGCGGCGTCCACGTGGAGGCGCGCGTCCACGTCGGCGGCGACCTCGCCGAGCGCGGGAATGGGGTCGACGCGGCCGTACTCGGTGGTGCCGGCGACGCCGACGACGAGCGCGGTGTCGTCGTCCGCGAGATCGGCGACCGCGTCGAGGTCCGCGCGGTGGTCGTCGTCGGTGGGCGCGAGCCGGAGTTCGACGTCGAGCACGTCGGCGGCCTTCTGGAAACTGAAGTGCGCGCTCTCGGGCGCGACGACGTTCACATCGCCGTCCGCGAGGTTGCGCGCGGCGCGCACCGCTTGGATGTTCGCCTCGGTGCCGCCCGAGCCGACGTAGCCGTGGGGAGAATCGAGCCCGGCGACCTCGCCGAGCGCGTCCACGGCTTCGCGTTCGAGGTCCGCGACTCCGGGGTACGTCGCGGGGTCGCCGGGGTTGTCCGCGAGGAACGCCACCGCGGCCTCTCGGGCCGCGGGGTGGGGTTCCGTGCACATCGAGGAGAGCACGCGGTCGAAGTCCTGCGGCGTGGGCGTCGCCTCCGCGCCTGTCATACCGTCAGCGAGGCCGACCAGTGGTTTAGCGATTGTGTTCTCGGCTACACGGTGGCGTTCACGGTCGTGTCGACGCGGGTTGCAGTTCCGTAGACCTTGATAGTCACGGTGTCGTCGACGGGGCTCGGCGGTTTGGACGCTGACACGGCGAACTCACCGTCACGTCCGACGTACAGTTCGTCTCCGTCGCTGAACTGCTCCGCTCGCAGGATCCGGGAGTCGGCGTAGATCATCGGGTCGAACGTCGGGCCGCCGTCGTGTGTGATTTCGACGTAGCCATCGTCGGTCGCCCGGACGTCGATGTCGGGCGTCGGGAGTTCCGCCTTCGCTTCCTCGATCCAGTCGGGCGAATCGACGTCTGTCCCGCTGTTCTTCTCGAGTTCGAACGTGTGTTCGTACCGGTCGTACCTACTGGTCGATTCGAGTGTGTACGTGAGTCTGTGGACGAGTCCGTCCCCGTCGACCAACATCCTCGCGTCTTGGAGGGTGTAGTCTACTTGGGCGTCGTCGTCCACGCTGGACGCGTGCAGCACGGTGACTGGCGTTCCGTCGTGCGTCGTCGTACCAGTCCGCTCGAAGGATATCGAATCGAGGAACGAGTAGAGGCTGGCGGCGCCGTGACGGCTGTTGACGCCAATGGTCGATTCTATGGTGAACTCGGGAACGCTGCTGTTCGGGTTCCAGTCCGCGGTGAACGTGGCGTTCTCGTACCCCTCTGAGATGGTCGTTTCACCCGCGTCCGTCGTTTCTACCCGGTAGTGCGCGGCGTTGTCGTCGACTGTGAGCTGCAGGCGTTCAGTCGTCGCATTCCCGTCGACGGTGTACTCGTAGTCGTGGACGAGCGCGTACTGGTCGCCGCGGGCGTCCATATCCGCGTTCACGAGGGCGCTGGTGTTGGTCAGCGTTCCGTCCTCGACCCCGGGCGGCGACTCGGTGTTCCCGACACTCGGAATCGCCGCGCAGCCGGAGACGAGCAGCAGTCCGACAACCGCGTAAGTGACTCGTCTAACCACGAGGATATTTCGCCCCGCTATCAAATAAAAATTTGACTATTCTAAGTAAGGATATTATTTACAGGCCCGGCTACTGGGACGTGAGGTAGCGGATGCGCTCGGGGACCGGCGGGTGCTGGTAGTGGAACGTCTCGTAGAGAGGATGTGGGAAGGGGTTGCCGAGGTTCTCGCTGGTGAGCGCGGCGAGCGCGTCCGCGAGCGGTTCGCCGCCGCCCATCACGTCGGTGGCGAACGCGTCGGCCTCGCGCTCGTTGGCGAGCCAGAGCCGGTTCGACAGCGGGGTGGCGAACTGGCTCACGGGCTCGACCCACAGCGCCGCCAACAGCAGGCCCGCCGCGGGCACCTCGGGCGCGCCGAACATCGCGTACAGCCACGACGACTCCACGAGGAACTGCGCGACGAACAGCAGGATTCCGACTTGGATGACGTTCGCGGCCAGCCCCTGCCAGATGTGGCCTTTCTTCCAGTGCGCGAGCTCGTGCGCGAGTACGCTCTGGAGTTCGGGCTCGTCGAGCTGGTCGACGAGCGTGTCGAAGAGGACGACGCGCTTGGTCGCGCCGAACCCCGTGAAGAACGCGTTCGAGTGGCCCGAGCGCGAGCTCGCGTTCATCACGTACACGTCGTCGCAGGTGAAGCCCGCGCGCTCGAACACGTCGTCGACGGCCTCGCGGAGGCTCGAATCCTCGACGGGCTCGAAGTCGTAGAACAGCGGGAGGAACACGCGCGGGACGATAATCTGGGTGGCGAGGAGGAACGCGGCGACGACGCCCGTGGCGGCGAGCCACCACCACTCGGGGAACACGTCGACGACGAACAGGACGGCGGCGCCGAGCGCGGCGACGAGCACGGCGGCGAACGCGGTACTGACGAGCTTGTCGCGGACGAACAGGCGGGAGGACTGCTCGTTGAAGCCGAACGCGTCCTCGACGCCGAACGTCTCGAAGGCGTCGAACGGCGCGCGCAGGAGTTGGAGCGCAACCGCGGCGCCGACGAACACCGCGACGCCCGCGAGCAGGTCGCTTCCGATGGCGTCGTAGGCCGCTTCGACGGCGTCCCCGAACAGGCCCGTGTAGAGGACGAGCAGGACGACGCCGAGCACGACGACGCTCTGGAGTTGGCTCGCGGCGGTCGTCAGCCGGTGGTAGTCCAGCAGGCGGTCGGGGTCGTCGACGCCGACGGTTTCCGCGAGCCACTCCGCGCGCTCGCGGACGGTCCGGTCGGCGTGGCGGACGTTCAGCGCGGCGAGCGCGACGAAGAAGCCGGTCGACCCGGCGACCAACAGCAGGAAGACGGCGTGGTACGCGAGCATACTCCGCGGTACGTCCTCGGCGGTGAAAACGGCTTCCGTGCCGGCGGCCGAACCGCGTCAGTCCCGCACGGAGTCGAGGATGAGCCGCTGTTCGACGCGCTTGACCTCGTGCTGGACGTCCCGCACGGCGTCGATGTTCGCGGAAATCGAGGAGATGCCGGTCTCCACGAGGAAGTCCACCATGTCGGGCTTCGAGCCGGCCTGCCCGCAGATGCTGGTGGCGACGTCGTGCTCGCGGCACGCCTCGATTGCGGTCTCGATGAGCTCCAACACCGCGGGGTGGAGCTCGTCGAAGCGGTCGGCGACGTTGCCGTTGTTGCGGTCGACCGCGAGCGTGTACTGGGTGAGGTCGTTTGTGCCGAACGACGCGAAGTCGATGCCCTCGGCGGCGAGTTCGTCCACGGAGAGCGCGGCCGCGGGCGTCTCGATCATCGCCCCCCACGTGCGCTTGTCGGTGTCGATGCCGACCTCGCGCATGAGCTCGCGGGCCTGCCGCACGTCGCCCGCGTCGTTCACGAGCGGGAGCATGATTTCGACGTTGTCGTACCCCATCTCGAACAGCTCCTTGAACGCCTCCAGCTCGTGCTTGAACACGTCGGGGCGGTCGAGGCTGCGGCGGATGCCGCGGTAGCCGAGCATCGGGTTGTGCTCGTGGGGCTCGTCGCTGCCGCCCTCCAGTTGCCTGAACTCGTCGGTGGGCGCGTCGAGGGTGCGCACGCGCACGGGCCGCGGGTAGAACTCCTCGGCGACCGTGCGCACGCCGGAGACGAGTTCGTCGACGTACGCCTCCTCGCCGTGGTCGTCGATGTAGCGCTCGGGCGTCTTGTTCGTGGAGAGAATCATATGCTCCGTGCGGAGCAGGCCGACGCCGTCCGCACCGGTCGCGGCGGCGCGCTCGGCGGCCTCCGGAATCGAGACGTTGACCTTCACCTCGGTCGCGGTCATCGGCTTCACGGGCGTCGTCGGGCGCGCCTCCTCGATGGGGTTGCGCTCGGACTCGGACTCCGTGCGGCCCTCGCTGACGGTGCCGCGGTCGCCGTCGAGCGTGATGATTTGGTCGTCGTGGAGCACGTCCGTGGCGTTCGTCGCGCCGACGACGGCCGGACAGCCGAGTTCGCGGGAGACGATGGCGGCGTGGCTGGTCATGCCGCCCTCGTCGGTGACGATGCCGGCGGCGCGCTTCATCGCGGGCACCATGTCGGGGGTCGTCATCGCGGTGACGATGATGTCGCCCTCGCCGACCTTGTCGAGCTGGTCGAGCTTGGTGACGACGCGAGCCGGGCCGGACGCGATGCCGGGGCTGGCGCCGAGGCCGTGCACGAGCTCCTCGCCGGTGTCGTCGCCGTTCTCGGTCATCTCTGAGTCCTCGTCGATGGTCGTAATCGGGCGCGACTGGAGCATGTAGACGTCGCCGTCGGCCATCGCCCACTCCACGTCTTGGGGCTCGCCGTAGTGCTCTTCGACGCGCTCGCCGATTTTCACGAGCGCCAGAATCTCCTCGTCGGAGAGCACGCGCTGCTCGCGCTTCTCGTCGGGGACCTCGCGCTCGACGGTCTCGCCGGTCTCCTCGTCGCGGACGCACATCACCTTCTTGTCCGCCACGGAGACCTCCTCGACGGTGTTCGTGTCGCGGTCGACGTGGTAGTTGTCCGGGGAGACGGAGCCGGAGACGACCGCCTCGCCGAGCCCCCACGCGGCCTCGATGATGGCCTCGTGGGCGCCCGTCGAGGGGTGGCTCGTGAACATCACGCCGGACTTCTCGGCGTCGACCATCTTCTGGACGACCACCGCGATGTCGACCTTGCGGTGGTCGAAGCCCTGCTCCTCGCGGTAGTAGATGGCGCGCTGCGTGAACAGCGACGCCCAGCAGCGCTTCACGCGGTCGATGAGGCCGTCGCGGGTGATGTTGAGGAACGTCTCCTGTTGGCCGGCGAAGCTCGCGTCGGGGAGGTCCTCGGCGGTCGCCGACGACCGCACGGCGACCGACGCGTGGCCGTCGTCGAGGGCGTCGTACGACGACAGGATGTCCTCGCGGATGTGCTCGGGGAGTTCGGTGTTGAGGATGATGTCCTTCGCGGCCGCCTCGGCCTCGGCGAGCGCGCTGGAGTCCTCAGGGTCGACCTCCACCGCGTCGAACAGCTCGTCGTCGACGTTCGCGTCCTCGATGAACGAGCGGTACGTGCCCGCGGTCACGACGAACCCCGGGGGGACGGGGAGCCCGGCGTCCGTGAGTTCGCCGAGCGACGCGCCCTTGCCGCCGACGCTATCGATGTCGTCGGCGCGTACGTCTTCCAGCCATCGAACAGCCATTGACACGTAGATACACCAGAACGGCTCATAAGAAGGTTGCGAACGGCTCAGACGCAAGAATTGCGTACTCGGTTTCGAGTTGTGATTGGCCGCCAGCCCCACGCCGGTGGCGCGCGCCTCGCGCACGGCCAACGGAGGACTTTAGCCGGCGGCTCCTCTCCACCCGGGCATGGACGCGAAACGCGCAGCCGTTCACGCGGGCAAGTATTTCCTGTTCACGTCCGCGTTCGCGGTCGTCGGCCTCGCGCTCGTCGGCGGCGGCGTCGCGCTCGGCGGGCTCGAAGCGTGGGACATCCTCTCGGCGAACTCGAACGCCACCGGCGAGGCGCTGTCGGCGGCCGCGCCGGGCATCGCGCTGGCCGTCCTCGGCCTGCTCGTCTATCGCTTCGGGAAGGCGTGGTCGCTGTACAAGACGCTCACCGCCGCCAACGAGGACGCGCTCTCGGAGACGTTCGACACCCAGCGCGTGAAAAGCGACATCGTGAGCGTGCTCGACGACCGGCTCGCGGACATGCAGAACGACCTCCAGTCGGTGAACCGCGAGCTCCGCAAGCTCAAGGACGACGACGCCTTCGACCTCGGCGAAACGTCCGAGAACGACCGCTCGCCGTAGCGCCGTGACGGACTCGACGTACCTCGTCACGTTCCGCCTCGACCCCGGCGAGTACGACGCGGAGTTCCACGAGCTGAACGACGCGATTCAGGCGGTGGCCGAGGGGATGGACGACTACCTCGGCAAGCGCACGTGGCACAGCCCGGACACCGGCGAGGTGCTGGTGGTCTACTACTGGGCGTCGCTGGACGCCCTCGACGAGTTCGGCGCGCACTCCGACCACGAACAGGCGAAGCGCCGGTGGACGGAGTGGTACGACGCCTACGAGGTCACCGTGACAGAAGTGCTGGATGCGTACGGGAGCGGCTTCGGCGACGACGCCGACCCGCACCGTCAGTAACCTCGCTACAGCCCAGCCTTGACGACTACGCCTCCAGAATCTCGTCCTCGTCGACGGGCGGCACTTCGAGCGTGCCGTCCAGCGTCTCGACGGCCGTCCCGCCGACCCTCGGCCCGGCGCCGTCCTGCACGCGCACGCGGACGCGGCCCGGCCGGTCCACGAAGTGGCCCTGCTCGAATACCATCTCTTCGGCGATGTCCCCGCCGAACGCGGCGTAGTGTTCGAGGTACGCGCCCGCCGCGCCGCTCGCGGTCCCGGTTACGGGGTCCTCGTCGACGCCGGCGCCGGGCACCCACGTGCGGCCGTGCAGCGTCGACTCGCTGTCCAGCGCGTCGAAGCTGAACGCGTACACGCCCGCGGCGCTCACGTCGTCGGCGAGCGCTTCGACGGCGTCGAAGTCCGGGCTCGCGTCGCCCAAGTCCGAGAGGTACGTGACGGGCGCGACGAGGAACGACAGGCCGGTGGAGGCCACTGCCAGCGGCAGGTCGTCGCTCGCGCCGCGCAGCGCTTCCTCGTCCAGCCCAGTCGCGGCCGCGACGCGCTCGTAGCTCACGTCTACCTCCCGAATCTCGGGCGGGTTCTGCGTCATCCAGACGGTGCCGTCGTCCGCCACCTCGATGTCGAGGTCGCCGACGTTCGTCTCCAGCGTGTGCTCGCCCGCGTCGATGGCGCCGTCCGCGAACAGGTGCGCGTGAGCGGCGATGGTCGCGTGCCCGCAGAGGTCGACCTCCGTCTCCGGCGTGAAGTATCGGAGCCGGCGGTCGGCGGTGTCGCTGTCGCGGACGAACGCCGTCTCGCTGGCGCCAAGCTCGGCGGCGATTGCCTGCATCTGTCCCTCGGTCAGGTCGTCGGCGTCGGGCACCACGCCGGCCGCGTTCCCCGCGCACGGCTCGCCGGTGAACGCGTCCACGAGGAGCGCTCGCGTCGCTGTCATGGGCGCGGCTTCTCGCTCCCGCGTGTTGCGTGTTTTCCTTCCCTACCCGAGCCAGCCCGCGAGGTCCGCCACGACCGGCTCCGCGACGTTCCCCGGCTCGAAATACTCGTTGGGGTTCGGGTCGCCCTCGCCCGCGATGAACAGGTGGTTCAGGTCGTCGTACAGTTTCGCGTGGTCCTCGCCGAGCGCGTCTCGCCACGCGGGGAAGTCCTCGGTCGGGCTGACTTGGTAGTCGCGGCCGCCCTGCAGGGCGTACGCGCTCCGGTCCAGTTCGGTCGCGGTCGCCACAGGGTCGTACTCTGCGACCGCGCGCCAGAACTCGGCCGACCACGCGAACCCGCCGCCCTCGTAGTCGCCGTCCGCGAGCCGCGAAGCGGTCGCCTCGGCGTCGTCGATGCGGGCCTGCTCGGCGTCGGTCACCGCCCCGTCGAGTTCCGCGAGATACCGCAGTTGGTCGGGCACGAGTTCGTACAGCGGCCGGGACGGCGCCGCGAGCAGGTACGCCGCGGCGTCGCCGTCGCGTTCGGCGATGCGGGGCGCGGCGTACGCGCCGAGGCTGTGCCCGACGACGGCCGTACTCCCCACGTCGGTCTCCGAGCGCAGGCGGGAGAGCGCGGTGAGCGCGTCGTCGACGACGAGCGCGTCGAAGCCGAGGTCGTCCGTCGCCACGTCGCAGGCGTACGTGCGCTTGTCGTACCGGAGGACCGCGACGCCCTCGGTCGCCAGCCCCCACGCGAGGTCCTTCAGCGGCTTGTTCGGGCCGATGGTCTCGTCGCGGTCGTTCGGCCCGGAGCCGTGCACGAGCACCACGCCCGCGTCCGCACCGTCGGTGGGGACTGTTAGGGTCGCGCCGAGGTCGCACGCCGGCGACGCAAGCGACAGCGTCCGCTCCTCGAAGGCGGACTCGTCGGCGTACGCGGGCGGCGAGTACGCCTGCTGGAGCGGCACGAACTGCAGGCCCTCGATGGACGCTCGCTCGAAGACCACACGCACGCCGAGCAGGCCCGCCTCGAACTGCGCCTGCACGACCACGACCTCGTAGCCGCCGGTCGGTTCCCGGGTCGTCCCCGAGACGCCCTCGAAGCGGCCGTAGTCGGCGGTCGTCCCATCCCAGTCGGACTGCAACTGGGACGCCGAATACTGGCCCTGCACGGTCTCGGAGAGCATCTCGAACGCCGTCTCGTAGTCGCCGCCTGCGAGCGCCTGCACGAGCTCGATTGCCGTCTCGCGCTGGGCGGCCTCGCTGACGGTCGTCCGCGCGGTCGTGGTCGCCGTGCTCGTCGTCTCGGTCGGCGCGGTCGTCGTTTCCTCGCCGCCGCTCGAACAGCCGGCGAGCGCGGCGACTGCGGCCGTCGCGGCGGCGCCGAGGAGGCGGCGGCGACCTCGGTCCGGCGGCGCGTCGGAAGGAGTTGTCACGTCTCACCGTTCACGTATCGGACGCTTGAAAGTTTCCCGCGTTCTCGCTGACTGACTCGCTGACACGTTCACGCGGCCGAACGCACCTGTAAACCGTTAAGTAGCGAGGTGTGCGAGAGCCCATACGTAATGAGCGACCTCCCGGACGAGTTCAAGTGCACTATCACCAACTGGGAGTACATCTACAGTCTCTGCCGCGACGTCAGCGACGACGTCAAGGACTCCGAGTTCGAGCCCGACGTGGTCGTCGCGCTCGCCCGCGGCGGCTGGTTCGCCGGCCGGTGCCTGTGTGACTTCCTCGGTCTCGACGACCTCACCAGCCTCAAAATGGAACACTACGTCGGCACCGCCGAGAAGGCCGACGAGCCCGAAGTGCGGTACCCGATGCCGGAGGGCTCCGTCGAGGACAAGGACGTCCTCATCATCGACGATATCGCCGACACCGGCGGCTCCATCGAGCGCGCCCACGAGTACGTCGCCGACCGGGAGGCCAACGAGATTCGCACCGCCACCCTCCAACTGCTCGGCACCAGCGAGTACGACCCCGACTACGTCGGCGAGTACCTCGACGAGTGGGCGTGGGTCGTCTACCCGTGGAACTTCATCGAGGACATGATCGACCTCATCTCCGGCGTCATGGAGAAGGACGGCGACGGCCCCTACACGCGCGAGGGCATCCAGAACCTCCTCTCGACGTACCACGACGTCGAACGCATCGAGATGGAAATCGCCCAGCCCGACCGCCTCCACGAGGTCTTGGAGGAGATGGTGCGCCGGGACGTGCTCGTGAAGGCCGGCGACGACGAGTGGAAGCTCCGCGTCGACGCCTAGGCTGTCTCTGCTGGCTGGTCGTAATCCGTTTCGTAGCCAACAACGACCACGCGAGCGCGCCTCACCCCTTCAATCCGCCGAGGTAACCGATTTCCAACGAGCTGTAGCCGCTCACCTGTCCGGGTGCGTGGCGACGCGGAGACGAGTCCTTTAGGTCGCTCGCGGTTCGACGGCTGCACATGATAGGATTCATCGGCGGGTCCGGCATCTACGAGGCGCTCCCCCTGAACGACGTCCGCGAGGAGGACGTGACGACGCCGTACGGCGACCCGAGCGCGCCGGTCACCGTCGGCGAGTTCGGCGACACAGGCACCGAGGTGGCGTTCCTGCCGCGGCACGGCCCCGACCACCAGCGCTCGCCCACGAACCTCCCGTACAAGGCGAACATCTACGCGCTCAAGCAGCTCGGCGTCGAGCGCATCCTCGCGTCGAACGCCGTCGGTAGCCTCAAGGAGGAGCTGCCGCCGCAGACGCTGGTCGTCCCCGACCAGATTTTCGACCGCACGAAGCACCGCGATTCCACGTTCTTCGGTGACGGCATCGTCGTCCACCAGCCGTTCGCGGACCCGTACTGCCCGCACATGGTCGAACACCTCCACGAATCCGCGGAGGAAGCCACCGACGCGGAGACCCAAGCGGGCGGTACGTACGTCTGCATCGAGGGCCCGCAGTATTCGACGCGCGCCGAGTCGGAGTTCTACAAGTCACAGGGCTGGGACCTCGTCGGCATGACCGCCATCCCGGAGGCGAAGCTCGCCCGCGAGGCCGAGATGTGTTACGCGACCGTCGCCGGTGTCACCGACTACGACGTCTGGAAGCAGGACAGCGAGGTCACGCTCGAAGAGGTGCTGGAGAACGCCGCGGCCAACGAGGACGCCATCAAGCGCACCGTCGAGCACGCCATCGAGACCCTCCCGGAGGAGCGCGACTGCGACTGCGGGCACGCCCTCGAAGGCACCGTGAACACGCCCACCGAAGCCATCCCCGAGGAGACCCGGGACCGCGTCGACGCGCTCGTCGGCGACTACCTCTGAAGGCGGCGACTGACGCGCTGACGCGGTAAGATTCGCCTCACCGGTCACAAAATGTAAATACTGTTCTCTCGTTCGTTAGGTCGTACTATGGGGGGCCACGCCGACGCCGAAGCGTTCTCGACCGAGCTCGCGGCGCTGAAGCGGGACGGCTGCAACGTCCTCGTCGTCAGCGACCCGGCCGGCCGCGACGCCGCCTGCCAGCGGCTGCTCGGTGCCCCCGAACTCGACCGCCGCCACGTCTTCCTCGAAACCGCGTCGGGCGTCTCCGACGTGCTCGACCGCCACAGCCCGCGCCGCACCGACCCGTCGACGCTCGCCGTCGTGGACGCCACGCCAGCCGCGGGCGCGCGCTCCGCCGCGGCCGCCTCCGCGTCCGGCGCCCCCTCGCCGCCGCTCGGCGAGTGGTACGAGCGCGTCGACGACTTCACGGACTTCGCGGCGCTCACCACGGCGGTCACCGACGCCTTCGACCGCGTCGCCGCGCCCGCCGACAACCCGAGCGAAGTCCGGCTCTGCGTCGACGGGCTCGACCCGTTCTTCGACGCCGTGCGCTCGGGCGACGTGACCGAGGAGCGGCTGTTCCGGTTCCTCCACCTCCTCACGAGTTCCGTCCGCGACGCCGACGGCATGGGCCACTTCCACGTCGATGCGAGCGCCGACGACGACCTCCTCGGCACGGTCGAACCGCTGTTCGACGCGACGCTGTCCGTCCAGAGCGACGACGGCACCGTCCGCCAGCGCTGGCGGCTCCACGACTCCGGGCGCGTCACCGACTGGTTCGAGTTCTAGTTCTCGCAGACCCAGAGGTCGCCGAACAGGTCGTCCTGTTCGAGCGTGACCACGCCCCGGTGCGCCAAGAACAGGAGCGCGAGGAACGTCTGCACGCGCGACTCGCCGGCGTCCGCCACCTCCTCGTAGAGCACTTCCGTGCGGCCGCCGCCGTACTGCTCGTCCAGCACCGCGCGCACGTCCTCGATGGTCGCCTCGATGTCCTCCTCGTGGGCGTTCCCGAGCGCGTCCTCGGCGGTCGGCTCGTCGTCCATCCGGAACTCGTCCCCGGAGCGGTAGTCCAGCTCTTGGACGCCGCGCCGGAACCCCTGCGGGGAGTCGCTGGTGTCGTACTCGCGGGATTCTTTCCACCACGACCCGCGCTCGGCCTCCCGCAGGTCCCGCACGAGTTCGTCCAGCGTCTCCGGGTTCCCGCGGGCGTGCTTGCGCTCCAGCCGCCGGTCCATCTCCGATTCGAGCGCGTCCACCGGGTCGTACGCGGGCCGGCCGTCTGCTTCTGCTGGCGCCTCCCACGGCGGCCGCTCGCCTTCCTCCTCTTCGTCGGGCTCGTCGTCCCCGTCGTCGAGCATCACGTCGCTCTTCATTCGCAGGAGGACGCTCGCGTAGAACAGCGCCCGCCCCGACGTCCGCAGGTCCGCCTCGTCGAGGGCTTCGAGGAACTTGTCCGTCACCGCCACGATGTCGATGTCCCACGGCTCGATTTCGCCGTTCTTCGCGAGCTGCACGAGCAACTCGACGGGCTCGACCTCGTCGTCGGGGTTCGGCTTCGGCTCTGCGGGCGACTCCGCCACGAGGTCCGCAGCGCTGTCGGGCGCGTCCCTGTCTGCGGACGCCGCCGCCAGCCCGCCGTCGGCTGCGCTCTCACCCTCGCGCTCAGCCTTCCGGTCCTCGTGGCCCGTGATGTCCAGCGGAATGCCGTCAGCGTCTTCGGCCCCGTCAGTCATCAGCTGTCGCCTCCTGCACAGAGAGGTCGATGCCGGTCACGATGCTGCGGTTGTCCTCCTGCATCGTCACGCCGATGGCGCGCTCCGAGCGGTCCAGCATCGCCGAGCGGTGGCTCACGACGACGAACTGCGCGTCCCCCGCGAGCTCATCGACGAGTTCGCCGACGCGGTCGGCGTTGACGGCGTCGAGGAACGCGTCCACCTCGTCGAGCGCGTAGAACGGCGCGGGGTTGTGCCGCTGGATGCCGAAGATGAACGCCAGCGCGGTCAACGACTTCTCCCCGCCGCTCATCGCGTCCAGCCGCTGGACGGGCTTGTCCGCGGGCTGGGCCTTCATCGTCAGCCCGCCCTCGAAGGGGTCCTCGGGGTTCTCCAGTTCCAGTTCGCCGGTGCCCGCGGAGAGCCGCGAGAAGATGCGCTGGAACTGGTCGTTGATGGCGTCGAAGGCGTCCATGAACGTCGACTTCTTCTGCTCGTCGTACTGGTCGATGCGCTGTTGAATCCCGTCCCGTTCCTCCACGAGCGTCTCGCGCTTGTCCTCTAAGTCGTCGAGGTCCGCCTCCACGTCGTCGTACTCCTCGATGGCCTTCATGTTCACCGGCTCCAAGACCTCCATCTGGCGTTCGAGGCGCGCGACGTTCTCCTCGACCTCGTCGAGGTCCGGAATCTCCTCGGCGTCGTAGTCGCCTACGGCCGCCTCCAGTTCGTCGATTTCCTCCGCGAGCCGGGACTCCGCCTTCCGCAGGCTCTCCAAGCGGTTCTCGACCTTCTCGACCTCGCTGGCCTGCTCGTCGCGGGCGGCCTTCGCCTCCTTGAGGTCGGTCTTGAGGGTCTCGCGCTCGCTCTTGAGGTCAGCGAGTTCCTCTTCGAGTTCGGCGACGGCCTCCTCCTTCTCGGCGAGCGTCTCCTCTTTGGCCTCGATTTCCGATTCGAGGTCGGCGATGCGTTGTTCCTGTTCGTCCTTCTCGTTCTGCGCGTCCTCGATGTCGTCGTGGAGGTCCTCGACGGCGTCCTCAGCGTACTCCTTCTCCAACTGGAGGCTGTTCAGCTCGCCGTCGAGGTCGTCCACGCGCGCTTCGAGGTCCGCGATGTCCGCCTCGATGTCCTCCTTCTCGGCGGTGAGTTCGGGAATCTTCGAGTCCGCGAGCTCGCCCTCCAACTCCTCGATGTCGGCTTCCAGCGCCGCGATGTCGTCCTGCTTGGCGGCGATGTCGTCCTCGATTTCCTGCATCTGCTCGTCGACGTCCTCGCGCTCGCCGCGCAGCTCCTCGATGCGCGCCTCCAGTTCGTCGATGCGCGCTTCCACGTCCTCGCGCTCGCTCTCCACGTCCGCCACGTCGTTCTGGAGGGACTGCACCTGCTCGCTGGCGTCCTGACGGCGGTCGCGGGCATCCTCCAAGCGGTCGTCTATCTCCCGCACGTCCTCCCGGATGTCCGCGCGCTCGTCTTCGAGGCGCTGGATGCGCTCGGCCACCCGCTCCAGTTGGCCCTTCCCGGACTTCGAGAACGAGTACCGAGAGCCCGACCGCGACCCGCCGGTCATCGCGCCGGACTTCTCCACCAGTTCCCCGGAGAGAGTGACGAGCCGGAAGTCGCCCATCAGGTCGCGGGCGGTCTCCATGTTCTCCACGACGAGGGTGTCCCCGAGCACGTACGAGAACACGGGCGCGTACTGCTCGTCGAAGTCCACGAGGTTGTACGCGAAGTCCACCACGCCCGGCATCTCGGGCGCGCTCGGCAGCGACCGGTGGTGCATCTCCGTGATGGGGAGGAACGTCGCGCGGCCCGCGTTGCGCTGCTTGAGGTACTCGATGCAGCGCTGGCCGACGCCGTCGTCGTCCACCACGACGTTCGCCAGCCGGCCGCCCGCCGCCGTCTCGCAGGCGGTCGCGTACTGCTCGCTGACGCCGCCGAGCTGGCCGACGGTTCCGTGAACGCCGTCCACGTCGCTGTTCAGGACGGTCGTCACGGCCTTCCCGTACGAGCTGTCCCCGGACTGGTCGGCCTGCGCTTCGAGGCGCGCGTACTCCTCTTGGGCCGCCGAGAGGTCGTCCTCGACCTCGTCGAGGTCGGCTTGGCGCTCCCGTTTCTCCTGCTTGAGGTCCTCGACGACCTCCACAATCTGCTCGCGGTTGCGCTTGGCCTTCGCCAGTTCGTCCTCCAAGTCGTCGAGCGTGGCGTCGAGTTCGGGCAGCCGCTCGCGGGCGTCCTCGAGGTCGGATTCGGCCTCGTCGACGGCGTCCGACCGGCGCTTGGCCTCGTCCAGCAGGCGGTCCTGCTCGCGCTGGAGGTCGTTGCGCTCGCTCTTCGCGGCCTCCAGTTCCTCCTTCTTCTCCGCGAGGTCGGCCTTCAGCTCGTCGAACTCCGTGTCCACGGACTCGATTTCCGCCTCCACGTCCGCAAGGTCCGCCTCCCGGCTCTGGATGTCCGCCTTCACGGACGCCTTCTCGACTTTCAGCTCCTTGATGTCGCCTTCGAGGTCGTCGATCTGCTCCTGCTTGCGGTCGATCTCCACGAATGCCTGCCGGCGCTCGTTCTCCGCGTCCTCGATGCGCTCCTCGGCCGCCTCGACCTTGTCTTCGAGCCGCGAGATGTCGCCTTTGACCTCCTCCATCTCGCGCTTGATGGCGAGTTGCTCGTCTTCGCCCTTCCGCTCGATTTCCGCGTTCAGGTCTTCGAGGTCCTCTTCGAGGCGGAGGACCGCGCCGCGGCGCTCGTCCAGTTCCTCCTGCAGCTCGTCCAGTTCGGCCTCGCGCTCGGCGATGTCCGCGCGCGTGGCGTCGAGGTCGTCGCGCTTCTCCTCCAGTTCGGCGGCCTTCGCGTAGCTCTCGTACTCCTGTTTCTCGTCGCGGAGGCCCTGATATTCGAGCGCGGTCTCGCGCTCGTCCTCCAGTTGCGCGAGGCGCTCGCGCTTCTCGTCGATGCGGAGGTCCGCCTCGTTGATGCGCTCCTCGACGACTTCGAGTTCCTCGTAGGCGTCCTCCTTCTTGGCGTCGAACTCCGCGACGCCCGCGATTTCGTCCACGATTTCGCGGCGCTCGCCGGGCGTCATGTTGATGATGCCGGTGACGTCGCCCTGCATCACGACGTTGTACCCCTCCGGGGCCACGCCCGCCTGCGCGAGCAGGTCGCGGATGTCCGAGAGGTTCACCGAGCGCTCGTTCAGGTAGTAGTACGAGTAGTAGTTGTCGTCAGTGCGCTTCACACGGCGCTTGACCGTGATGGTGTCCACGTCGCCGACCTTCTCCGAGCCGGCGGCGGTCTCGACCTGCGAGCGCGAGAGCGTGCCCTCTTCGTTGTTCAACACGACCTCGACGCTGGCCTCCTTCGGGCCGGCGGCCTCGTCGTCGCCCTCGTGGCTGGGGTTGTAGATGAGGTCCGTGAGCTTCTCCGCGCGCATCCCCGAGGTGCGCGCGAGCCCGAGCGCGAACAGCACCGCGTCGATGATGTTCGACTTCCCGGAGCCGTTCGGCCCGCTGATGGTGGTGAAGTCCTCGTAGAACGGGATGCGCGTCGTCCCGGCGAAGCTCTTGAAGTTCTGGAGGACGATTTCGTCGATGTACATACTGAGGGGGGAGCGGCCTACGCGACGATGATGTCGTCGAGGCCCGACTCCTCGTTGTCCTCAGCCTCGCCGTCCACAGGTTTAGTCGCTTCGTCTGCCTCGGTGTCGGCGTCGCCGTCGGGCTCGATGACGCCGCCCTCGCGGGATTCCCGGAGCTCCTCCGTGCTCGGCGTGCGGTCGAGTTCGGCCTCCAGCGTGCGGATGCGCTCGCTGGCGTCGACGAGCTCCTCGGTGAGCCCGCGGACGGTCGCTTCCAGTTCTTCCACGCGCTGTTCGAGTTCGTCCACGTCGGCTTCGTCAGTCATACGTCCTGAAGGGGACGCGAGACGGATAAGTATAGGTCGGACGCGCGTCAGACGCTCGGCGGGTGCTCGCGCGAGACCGGCCGCGTGGCCCCTTCGTTAGTCCTAAGCGGGCGCCCCCCGAATCGTGGCGTAATGAGTACGCAGGCCGCCACGGGGGACCTCGCCGCGGTCATCGGGCTGGAGGTCCACGTGCAACTGGAAACGGACACCAAGATATTCTGTGGGTGTTCGACCGACACGGGCGACGCGGAGCCGAACACGCACACGTGTCCGGTGTGTCTCGGGCTGCCGGGCGCGCTCCCCGTGCTGAACGAGGGCGCCGTCGAGGCCGCCGTCAAGCTCGGGAAGGCAATCGACGCGGACATCCCCGAGCGCACTCGATTCCACCGGAAGAACTACTTCTACCCCGACCTCCCGAAGGGGTTCCAGATCACGCAGTACGACGCGCCCATCTGTCAGGACGGCGAACTCGACGTGGCCGTCGAGGACGACCGCCGGGCCATCGGCATCGAGCGCGCGCACCTCGAAGAGGACCCGGGGAGCCTCCAGCACGTCGGCGGCAGCATCGACACCGCCGACTACACGCTCGTGGACTACAACCGCGCGGGCACGCCGCTGATGGAAATCGTCACCGAGCCGGACTTCCGGAGCGCCGACGAGACGCGCGCGTTCCTCGCGAAGCTCACGGACGTGCTCGAATATCTCGGCATCTTCGACGCGGAGCGCGACGGCAGCCTGCGCGTGGACGCCAACATCTCGATGGTCGAGGCCGAGACGCTCGAAGGCGGCATCAGCGATGAAGCTCTCGAAGCCGCCAACCGCACGGAGGTCAAGAACATCTCCAGCCATCGGGCCGCCGAGAAGGCGCTCTCGTACGAGATTACGCGCCAGCGCAACCAGATTCAGCGCGGCCGCGAGGTCGAACAGGAGACCCGCCACTGGGACGAGTCCCGGGGCATCACGGTGTCGATGCGCTCGAAGGAGGAGGAGAAGGACTACCGCTACTTCCGGGAGGCCGACATCCCGCCCCTCGAAGTTTCGGACTGGAAGGACGAGATTCCGATTCCGGAGCTGCCGGACGCGCGCCGCGAGCGCTTCCGAGACGAGTACGGCCTCGGCGCGGAGGCGGCGTCGAAGCTCACGTCGCGGAAGGCCGTCGCGGACCTCTTCGAGGAGCTCGCCGAGGAGTACGACCCCGGGCTGGCGGCGACGTGGGTGGCGGACAACGTGCTCGGCGAACTCAACTACCGCGGGCTGGAAGTCGGCGACATCACCGACCGCCTCGACGAGTTCGAGCGCCTCGTGGAACTCGTCGCGGAGGACGAGATCACGGCGAAGAACGCCGAGGAGGTCGTGTTGCGGGAGATGCTCGACGAGGGCCGCTCGCCCGACGAAATCGTCGAAGACGAAGACCTCGGGAAGACGACGGGCGGCGAGGTCGAGGCCGCCGTCGCGGAGGCTATCGAGGAGAACCCGGACGCGGTGGAGGACTACCACGCCGGCGAGGGCGGCGCGCTGAACTTCCTCGTCGGGCAGGTGATGGGGAAGACCGGAGGGAGCGCCGACCCCGGCCAAGTGAACGAACTCCTGCGCGAGCAGTTGGAGTAGTTCGGCACTTCGTTTTCCCGCGGTCGTTCGTGGCGGGACCGCTGCACGTAGCTACGCGGCGGGGTCGAACGACTCGTGTTCGATGACGTAGAGCACGCCGATGACCGCGAGCGTGAGGCCGCCGAGGACGACGAGCGCGGCGTACGCGTAGTCGGCGGTCCCGCCGTCGTCGAGCGTCGAGACGCCGGAGACGGCCAGCGACGCGCCGAGCGCGATGTTCCCGACGCCCGCGAGCAGCGACCAGCGCACGCGGTCGGTGACGCCGGAGGCGACGAACAGCGCGCCCGCGAGCGTCAGCAGCACCATCTGGACGCCCAAGAGCAGCGTCGGCGGGAACGTCACGGCGAGCGCGCCGACGCCGACGACGAGGAGGAACGCGCCGACCCAGCGGTTCACGCGGCGTTGTACCATACGCCCCGTCGGTCGGGGACGGGGTTAGTCGTTGCGCGTGCTCGCACGCCGCGCGAGCACCCGCGCTCGGGAGCGGGCGCGAGCGCGCCTTGTCCCGCCGCCTGCTTGCGGTTCTCGGTCCCGAAATCTTTACCCGCGGTTGCGGCGTAGCCGTCCCCAAGACCACCTCGGCAGGTGGGGGTACATCGTGGAACTCATCGTCACAGAGAAGAACAACGCGGCGCGACGCATCGCCGACATCCTCTCGGAGGGAGGGGCAACCACAGACACGACCGCTGGCGTGAACGTCTACGAGTGGGGGGGCCGGCGCTGCATCGGGCTCTCCGGGCACGTCGTCGGGATGGACTTCCCGCCGGAGTATTCGGACTGGCGGGACGTGGAGCCGGCCGAACTCGTCCACGCGGACGTCGTCAAGGAGCCCACGCAGGAGGACATTGTGAACGCGCTCCAGCGGCTCGCCCGCGAGGCCGACAGCGTCGTCATCGCCACCGACTACGACCGCGAGGGCGAACTCATCGGGAAGGAGGCCTACGAGCTCGTGCGCGAGGTCAACGAGGCGGCGCCCGTCCAGCGGGTGCGCTTCTCCTCGATTACGGACAACGAGGTGAAGTCGGCGTTCGCGGACCCCGACGACGTGGACTTCGACCTCGCGGCCGCGGGCGAGGCCCGCCAAATCATCGACCTCGTGTGGGGCGCCGCACTGACGCGGTTCCTCTCGCTGTCCGCCCGGCAGATGGGCGAGGACTTCATCTCCGTGGGCCGCGTGCAGTCCCCGACGCTGAAGCTCATCGTGGACAAGGAGCGCGAAATCGAGGCCTTCGAGCCAGACGACTACTGGGAGCTGTTCGCGGACCTCTCGAAAGCGGGCACGGAGTTCGAGGCCCAATACTTCTACGAGGGCGAGGACGGCAACGAGGCCGAGCGCGTCTGGGACGAGGACGCCGCCGAGCGCGCGTTCTCGGTGCTCCGGGAGGCCGGCGAGGCGGTCGTGCAGTCGGTGTCGCGGCGCACCCGCAGCGACGACCCGCCGGCGCCGTTCAACACCACGCAGTTCATCCGCGCCGCCGGCTCGCTGGGCTACTCCGCGGGCCGCGCGATGAGCATCGCGGAGGACCTCTACACGGCGGGCTACATCACGTACCCGCGGACGGACAACACCGTCTACCCCGAGGACTTAGACGAGCGCGACCTGCTCGGGGAGTTCGAGCAGACGGTGTTCGGCGACGACGCGGAGATGCTCCTCGAAGCCGACGACCTCTCGCCGACGGAGGGCGACGAGGAGACGACCGACCACCCGCCGATTCACCCGACGCCGGACTTCCCCGACCGGAACAAGCTCTCCGAGGACGAGTGGGAGGTGTACGAACTCGTCGTGCGGCGGTTCTTCGCCACGCTCGCCGAGCCCGCGGTCTGGGAGCACTTGCGCGTTGTCGCGGACGCCGACGGCGAGTCCCTGAAGGCCAACGGTAAGCGCCTCCTCGAAGCGGGCTACCACGAGGTCTACCCGTACTTCAACACGAGCGAGAACTACGTGCCGGACGTCGACGAGGGCGACGCGCTCGCCCTCACGGACCCGCGCATGGAGGCCAAGCAGACACAGCCGCCCCGCCGGTACGGGCAGAGCCGGCTCATCGAGACGATGGAGGACATGGGTATCGGCACGAAGTCCACTCGCCACAACACCATCGAGAAGCTCTACGACCGCGGCTACATCGAGGGCGACCCGCCGCGCCCGACGACGCTGGCGAAGGCGGTCGTGGAGGCTGCCGAGGAGTACGCCGACCTCGTGGTGAGCGAGCAGATGACCAGCGAACTGGAGGGCGACATGACCGCCATCGCCGAGGGCGAGAAGTCCCTCGACGAGGTGACCGCGGAGTCCCGCGAGATTCTGGACCGCGTGTTCGACGAGCTCACGGAGTCCCGCGAGGAGATCGGCGACCACCTCCGGGACTCCCTGAAGGCGGACAAGACCCTCGGTGAGTGCCCCGAGTGCGGGGACACCCTGCTCGTGCGGCGCTCTCGAACGGGCTCGTACTTCGTGGGCTGCGACGGCTACCCCGAGTGCCGGTTCACGCTCCCGCTCCCGTCGACGGGCGAGCCGCTCGTCCTCGAAGAGACCTGCGAGGAGCACGGCCTCCACGAGGTGAAGATGCTCGCGGGCCGGGACACGTTCGTCCACGGCTGTCCGCTGTGCGCCGCAGAGGAGGCCGAGGAGAGCGAGGACCGCGTCATCGGCGCGTGCCCCGAGTGCGGAGACGAGGAGGGCGGCGAACTCGCCATCAAGCAGCTCCAGACGGGGAGCCGGCTGGTCGGCTGCACCCGGTACCCAGACTGCGATTACTCCTTGCCGCTGCCGCGCCGCGGCGACATCGAGGTCACGGACACGTACTGCGACGAGCACGACCTCCCCGAACTCGTCGTCCACGACGGCGACGACGACGAGCCGTGGGAGCTGGGCTGTCCCATCTGCAACTACGAGGAGTACCAGCAGCGCCAGCGCAAGCAGGGCGTCGAGGCGCTGGACGGCATCGGCCCCGCGACCGCGGAGAAGCTCGAGGACGCGGGCATCGAGGACGTCGGCGACCTCGCCAGCGCGGACGCCGACGAGCTCGCCGAGTCGGTGTCGGGCGTGAGCGCGGAGAACGTCCGCGAGTGGCAGGCGCAGGCGGACTAATCCCGGATTAGAGCGGTGTCTCTCCTCGACCACGCCAGTGAAACGAGTTCTCGGGGTTCAGGCCGTAGCTCCGCGCTCCGAGGAGAGTCGGCGGCCGCCGCTCAGATTTCTTCGAACTCCCCGCTCCCGCAGGCGGGACAGTTCAGGCGTTCGCGCTCGTAGCGCGCCGCGCAGATTCCGCACTCGAATTCGGTCGGCGAGTCCTGCACGCGCGCTCTGAGTTCCTCTACCACACTCATGACAACAAGTACCACGGGCCGAGAACGTAAATAGATTTTGGCGACCGTTCAGCACTAATTCTAACAACTAAACGAACTACTACGTACCAGACTATAGGTGGCCGTAACTGAAATCCCTCCTCTATTTTACCGACAAACGTTTACCGTCGATTACCGCAGTGTGCGCGCGGCGAAGCGGGTAAGTGGACGCCCGCGCTACGAGTAAGCGTGCGTCTCGACGACTACATCGAGGGACTCCAGCCCGACGAGTCGGTCCAGCGCCGCCAGCTCGCCGAGGAGAAGTCCTACGAGGTGCTGGAGTACCTCGACGACGTCGAATCCGGATTCGAGTCCGCGGTGCAGGGGGACACGCTCGTCGGCGCGACCGCGCCGTCGGTGTTCGTCGGGCGGTCGTCGTACCCGAACGTCTCCGCGGGCATCCTCTCGCCGGTCGCGGGCGGCGCCGACCCCGAGGAGTACGCGACCAGCGGCGAGTGGTACCAGCAGGGGCTGGACATCGACAACGTCCTCCAGTACCGGACGGGCCTGCTGAACTCGCGGCGCTCGGCGAACGTCGACGTCCACGACGTGTGGGACGGCTTCGTCGGCACGCAGCGCGAGGTGGCGATGGCCGATCGCCCCGTGGACGTGGAAATCGGGCTCTCCGACACCCCCGATTTCGACGCCAGCGAGTACACGAACCCCGCGGCGAACGCGCCCTCCGGCCCGAACGCCAGCGCCGAGTCCGCCGCGCTCACCGAGAACCCCCACGTCCCGCGGTACGTCGAGAAGACCCTCGAAGACGACGACTGGGCGGCGGAGGGCGCGATGACGTACCTCTACCGCCGCGGCTTCGACGTGTACGACATCAACCGCGTGCTCTCCGTGGGCGCGCTCGGGCAGGCCGAGCACCGCCGGCTCGTCCCGACGCGGTGGTCGATTACGGCCGTCGACGACACGGTCGGCCAGTTCCTCCGCGGGAAGATTCGGGACAACCCCAGCGTGAACCGCGTGACCGTCCACGTCAACGAGTACATGGGGAACCGCTACTGGGTGGTGCTGGCGCCCGGCTCGTGGGAGTACGAGCTCGTGGAGATGAAGGCGCCGGGCAGCATCTGGAACCCCGACCCCGCCGGCGACATCTGGATGGCCTCGGCGAGCGAGGGCTACGAGGGCCGCTCGGGCTACGTCGACGAGACCGCGGGCGCGTACTACGCCTCGCGGCTCGGCGTCCTCGAACACCTCGACAGCATCGGCCGGCAGGCGAAGGCGCTCGTGCTCCGCGAGGTCAGCGACGACTACTGGGCGCCCGTCGGCGTCTGGCAGGTCCGCGAGAGCGTGCGCAACGCCTTCGACAGCGAGCCCGGGCAGGCCGAGTCGTTCCACGGCGCGGTGCGCGAGGTCGTCGACCACCTCCCCGTCTCGCTGGCCGCGTTGCGCCGCAAGTCCAGCATGGTCGCGGGCGTCCAGAGCGACCTCTCGGAGTTCTCGTAGCCCGCGATTCGGCCGGTCGCTTATCCGGGTGGCGGGCGAACGCCCCGCTATGCTCCCCGCATTCCTCGGCGGCCTCCCCGGCGGTATGGAATTCGCGGTCATCCTCCTGAACGCCGTCGTCCTCGCCGTCATCGGCTACCTCGTCCTCACGGCCGTCCGCGCGCTCGGCGGCTCCTCGACGCGCGAGCTCGAAGACCGCGTCGCCAACCTCGAAGGCCAAGTCGAGGCGCTCCGCGAGGAACTCCGCGAGCGCGAGGAGTAGCCCGCGCCCGCCGCCACGGCCCCGGGGTTTTTCGCCGCCCGCGACGAACGCCCGTGCATGGATTCGCTCTCCACCGACTCGGACGCGTCCCCGTGGGCCGGCGACGCCGCCCCCTCTGGTTCGAAACTGCGCGCCGTGCTCGTCGCGTTCGGCGTCGCCGTCCTCGGGTTCGCCGTCGGCCTCGCCGTCTCGCTGGTGCTCGCGGGCGCGTGGGTCGCGCTCGGCTTCGAACTCACGACCAGCGCGGTGCTCGTGCTCGGGCTCGTCGGCCTGCAGGGCATCGGCTTCGGACTGGTCGCGTACGCCTACGTCCGCTTCTCGGGGTTCTCGTTCGACTTCGTGCCCGTCTCCGTGCCGTCGCTGCGCGACGCCGGCTACGTCGTCGGCGGCTACCTCACGGCGTTCGTCCTCGTGCTCGCCGCGCTCGTCGCCGTCACGACCCTGTTCACGACCGAGCCCGCGACCAACGAGGGCGCGCAGGCGGCCGCCGACAGCGGCATTCTGCTGTGGATGATTCCCGCCTCGATTCTGCTCATCGGGCCCGGCGAGGAGCTGCTGTTCCGCGGCATCATTCAGGGGTCGCTGCGCCGCCACTTCTCCGCGGCCGGCGCCATCGTCCTCGCCACCGCGATGTTCGCCCCCGCCCACATCCTCTCGCTGTCCGGCAGCCTGCAAGCGGCCGCGCTCACCATCAGCGTCCTCTCCGTGCCGAGCCTCGTCTTCGGATTCGTCTACGAGCGCACCCGGAACCTCGCGGTGCCCGCGCTCTGCCACGGCCTCTACAACGCGACGCTGTTCGGGCTGCAGGCGGCCGTGCCGACCGGCACCGAGAGCGCCAGCGGCCTCCTCGCCGCGTTCGCCACGCTCGTGTAGGGCTACTCGCCCCAGTCGAACTCCGTCTTCTCGCCGCCGTCCGTCGCCGCCGCGCCCGCGGGACGGTCCTCGTCGTCCCTGACACCGGCCTCGTCGGCCCCGCCCGTACCGGCGTCCGCCGGCACGTCGAACTCGTCGAGCAGCGCCGCCAGTTCCTCCGTGCGGGCCGCGAGGTCGTCCATGCGGTCGGCGACCTCGCCGGTCGCGTCGGTCTGCTCGCTGGCGTTCTCCGCGACCGTGTCCGCCTCCGCCGCCGTCTCCTCGCTCACGCTGGCGATTTCGTCCACCATCCCGACCGCGTCGGTCACTGACTCGGCGCCCTGCTCCGTCGCGTCCGAAATCTCTTGGACGGAGTGGTTGACGTTCGCCACCTCGTCCACGATGGCGTCGAAGTCCCGGAGCACGCCCTCCGCGCGGTTGATTTTGCGCTCGACTTCCGCGTCCACCTCCGCGATGGCCGTCGACGCGTCCTCGGCGCGCTCGGTCACCGTGTCCACGAGCTCGGAGATGTCCGCGGCCTGCTCGCGGGTCTCCTCGGCGAGGCTCTTGACCTCGTCGGCGACCACCGCGAACCCGTCGCCGTCCTCGCCGGTGCGCGCCGCCTCGATGGACGCGTTCAGCGCCAGCATGTTCGTCTCCTCCGCGATGTCGTCGATGAGCTCGGTGATGCCGTCGATGCGGTCGACCTCCGCGGCGAGCTCCTCGACGGTGTCCGCGACCGCCTGACTCTGCTCGCGCAGGCCCCGCAGGGCCTCGATGGTGTCCTCGACCTCCGCGCGGCCGTCCTCGCCGCGGTCGGCGGCCGCCTGCGCGGTCTGGGCCACGTCGTCGGCGCTCGCCGCGATCTCCTCGACGGTCGCCGACACCGTGTCCATCTCCGCCGCGATGTCGTTCAGTTGGGTGGTCTGTCGGTTCGCGCCCGCCGCGATTTCGTTCACGCTGGCGCTCACCTTCTCGCTGTGCGCGGCCACCTCGTCGACGCGCGCGTCCGTCTTCTCGGAGACGTCCAGCACGTCCTCGGAGAACGACTGGATGTCCGCGATGGTGTCACCGAGCGTCCGCAGCAGGTCGTTGAAGTCCTCGACGACCGCGCGGTGCTCGGCCGCCACGTCGAGGTCGTCGGGGTCGAGGACCGCCGTCAGGTCGCCGTTGCGGGCCGCGTCGGTCGCCGCCGACAGCGCGTCCACGAGCCGTTCGAGCTGCTCGGACTGGCGCTCCAGCTCCGCCTGCTTGGCCTCCAGCTGTTCGGTGTGGGATTCGAGGCTGTCGGCCATCGTGGCGATGCTCTCCCCGAACCGGCCGGGCACCTCGGCGTCCAGCGCGCCGTCGTCGAAGTCCTGTCGCGCGAGCGCGTCCGCCTGCCGGGACGCCGTCGCGAGGTTCGCCTGCATCCGCTGGAACGACGACACCAGCCCCGCGATTTCGTCCGTGCGGTCGCTCGCGGGAATGTCCGCACGCTGGAACTCGCCGGCGGCGATGTCGTCGGCCGCGGCTTCCAGTTCGACGAGCGGGGCGACGAAGTCCCGCTCGGCGACGAGGTACGTGTTGAAGAACGCGACGACCGACAGCACGAGCGTCGCGCCGACGCCGACGATTTGGAGGACGCCGGACGCGAACAGCGCGAACGCCGCCATCGCGACCGCGCCGAGGAACTGGAGGCCGACCGCGGCGAGCATCTTGCGCTCGACGGAGCCGTCGGCGCCGGCCAGCGATATCGACCGCCACAGCAGGGACTCGTACGACGAACGGAGGCTCATGCACCCCGCTTCGCGGGGTCACCTAAAAGGAACTCGCGGCGATTCCCAGAACCCTGTAGTCACTCGGTCGGCACGGGACCGGTACCGACGACCTCGCGGACCGCGTCCTCGAACTCGCGGCGCGTCTCGAAGTACGTGATGTCCACGTCTTCGAGCAGCGACGCCAGCGTCTGCGGGCCGTCGGGCGTTCGGACGACCGAGTCGCCCTCCTTGCGGACGACCTCGCTCTTCTGTTGGGCCCACGTCAGTCGGGACGCCACGCGCGCCAGCGGCGCGCCCTCGACGGGTTCGCCCTCGCCGAGTTCGACGGCGGGCGCCTCCTCGTCCTCGTCGGTCTCGTCAGCCATACCCGGCGATTCGCCGGCGCGCGGATTCAACCTTTCGGAGCGTGGCGAGCGTGGCCGAGCGAAGCGAGGCCACGTTGCGGCGAGCGGGGAGGGACGACCCGCGAGCAGCGAGGCGAAGCGAGGCCACGTTACCGCGAGCGGGGAGCATGTGCCCGACCGCAGGGAGGGCATAGAACGACGAGCGGGGAACGAAGTGACCCGCGAATCGAACGACCCGCGAGCAGCGCGCGGTCGAACGTCTGACGTACTGTTTTTACCCTCGGCGTCCAACGGGGACGCATGACCAGCCTCGGGGAGGCATACGACCGGCGCGCGGGCGAGGCCAGCCAGCGGCGCGTCTACCTCGGCACCGGCCTGTTCGCCGCGGGCGCGCTGCTCGTCGTCGGCGGGATTCTCGCCGGCGCGACGGGGCTCCTCATCAACAACGGCTTCGGGCAGTACGAGAGCCGCGAAATCGCGGTGCTGCTCGCGGGACTGGGCGTCCCCTCGGTGCTCGTCGGCATCTTCACCGTGCTCCCCGCGAACCGCGTCCAGCGCGCCGCCGCCGCGGTCGGCGCCGGGCTGTCCGTGCTCGGCGTGATGCTGTTCCGCGCGACCTACCCCTACCTCTACGTCCCCGGCTCGGGCGGCGTCCCGACGACGGGGACGCTGGCGTTCATCCTCGTCTACGCCGCCGGCATCATCACCACGATGTGGTGTCTGTTCACCGCGGTGGCGACGTTCAAGACGCGCAACGACCCCGGCGGCACGGTGACGCTCACCGTCACCAAGGACGGCGAGACCCACACCGTCGAGGTGCCCGCCGACGACGTCGAGAGCGCGCGCGAGAAGCTCGCGTCCGGGAGCTTCGGCGGCGTCGGCGTCTTCGGCGGCGTCGAGGACCCCGACGAGCGCACCCGCGCGAACGCCTCCGAGCCGAAGCCCTCCACGCCCACGCAGTCGCGTTCGCGGTCGCAGTCGCAGTCGCCGTCCGCGCCCACCGGGTCGCCGTCGGTGTCGGACGGCGGCGCGACCGCCGACGACATCTCCTCGCCGCTGGACGACGCCGCGCCGTCCGCGGGCGGCCCGACCCCGGACAAATACTGTGGGAACTGCGCGCACTTCGAGTACGTCGGCGACGACGGCATGCAGCCGTACTGCGGGCTCTACGACGAGGAGATGGACGACATGGAAGCCTGCGAGTGGTGGGAGCGAAACGACCAGTAGCTACAGTTCCGCGAGCCGCTTTTCCACGTCCGCCCAGTGACTCCCCGTCCAGAAGCACTGCCCGCAGTCCTCGCACCGCCACACGGGCGCGGCGTCGTCGGGCACGTACTCGGGGAACTCACTCTCGGGGTCGGCCTCCCGGAGGCGGCCGTTGCACGCGCCGCAGCGCTCGCCCGGCGTCGGCGTCAAGTCGATTCCTGCGGCGGCGAGTTCGCGCAGTTGGTCGTCCACGGCCTTCGACTCGACGAGCAGGCTCTCGGGCGCCCGCTCTGCGAGCTGGCGGTCCCGCGTGACGACCACGCGGTCCTCGCGGGCAGCGAGGTCGAGGAGCGCGTCGTCGGCCTCGACGCCCCTGTCGAGGCAGTACGCGGCGTCGTGCCCGCACATTCGGAGGAGGCGCGCGAGGCTCCCGAGCATCGCGTCCAGCAGTAGCTTCACGAGTCGAGGAACTCGCGGACGCCCGCGGCGTCGCGGGCGTTCAGCACGTCGCCGGCTTCCGCCCAGCCGCGGCGCGCGGTGTGGACGCCGTACTCGACGTTCGCGTACTCGCTGGTCGAGTGCGCGTCCGTGTCGACGGCGATGGTCGCGCCCGCCTCGACGGCCGTCTGGACGGCACTCCCCCAGAGGTCGAGGCGGTGGGGGTTGCTGTTCACTTCGAGCGCGGTGCCGGCGTCCGCGGCGGCCGCCGCGAGCGCGCCCACGTCGAACTCCATCGCTGGGCGGTCGTTGATGAGCCGACCGGACGGGTGGCCGAGCACGTCCACGTGGGGGTGTTCGACGGCCGCAATCAGGCGCTCGGTCTGGTCGCCGCCGTCCTCCCCGAGGCCGCTGTGCGGGCTCGCCACCACCACGTCGAGGTCCGCGAGCACGTCCTCGCCGACGTCCACGACGTTCCCGTCCGCGTCGACGTTCGCCTCGACGCCGTGGAACACGTCGATGGCGGCGTCCTCGCGGACGGCCGCGACTTCCTCGGCCTGCTCGCGGAGGTCCGCGTCCGAGAGCCCGCTGTCCCCGAACACGCCCGGCCCCTCGGCGTGGTCGGTGATGGCGACGTAGTCGTGGCCGAACTCAGCCGCGCCCGCCACCATCTCCGCGACCGTGGGGTCGCCGTCCGACCACTCCGTGTGCGCGTGCAGGTCGCCGCGTACGTCTTCCTGTGCGAGGAGGTCCGGGAGGTCGCCGTTCGCGGCGGCCTCGACCTCGCCGCGGTCCTCGCGTAGCTCCGGCGGTATCCACGCCAGCCCGAGCGCGTCGTAGACGGCCTCCTCGGTCTCGCTGGCGAGCAGGTCGCCGACGCGCTGGCCTTCGTCCGGGTTCTCGATACCGGACACGTCGAAGACGCCGTACTCGTTGACCTTCTCGCCCCGGTCGATGGCGTGGTTGCGCACCGTGACGTTGTGCTCCTTGCTGCCAGTGAAGTATTGGAGCGCCGCCCCGAACTCCGCGTCCACGACCACGCGCAGGTCCACGCGGAGACCGCCGGCGCGCACGCTCGTCTTCGTCGGCCCCAAGTCCAGCGTCTCGTCCACGCGGTCCCACTCCGTGAGGGCTTCGCCGACGGCCTCGCCGGCGTCGCTGGCGACGAGCACGTCCACGTCCCCGATGGTCTCGCGCCACCGCCGCGTCGACCCCGCCACGTCCACGCGCTCGACGCCGTCCACGCCCGCGAGGAACGCTCGCACGTCCTCCGCGATGGGGCGGCCGTCCCCGAGCAGTTCGCGCTCTTGGGCCCGCCGCGCGAACGCGACGTGGTCGAGGATGTTCTGCTCGGTCTTCGGCCCGAACCCCGACACCTCCTGAATCTCGCCGGCCTCGGCGGCGGCTTCGAGGTCGTCCAGCGTCTGCACGCCGAGCGCGTCGTAGAGCCGCTTGACGGTCTTCGGCCCCACGCCCTCCACCGAGGTCAGCTCCGCCATCTCCACGGGGAGTTGCTCGCGCTCCGCGTCCAGCTCTTCGATGCTCCCGGTCTCGACGTACTCGACGACCTTCGACGCGATGGCGTCCCCGACGCCCTCGATTTCCTGCACCGCGTCGCTCCCGTCGGCCGCGAGGTCCTCGACAGCCTCGGGGTGGTCGCGGATGTTCGACGCCGCGCGCCGGTACGTGTTCGGCTTGTAGCTGACGTCCCGCGCCTCCAGCAGGTCCGCGAACTCCTCCAAGACGGCCGCGACCTCGTTGTTCCGGCTCATCGCCGCACGCCCTCGTTGTCGTCGTGGCCGAGTGCCTCGTTCAGGAACGAGAACCACCGCTTGCGGTCCGCGCGCTCGTTGGCCTCGATTTCGGCTTCGAGGCTCGTCGTCCCCAGCGATTCGAGCGCGTTCAGCGCGCGTTCGATGCCCACGATGGCCTCCACGAGCTCCTCGCCCTCCTCGCGCGTGATGTCCGCCTCTTCGAGGCGCTCGCGGCGCTCCAGCCGCTCGCGGCGCAGCAGCTTCTTCGCTTCCTCGACGTCCTCGCGGCGCTCGGCCGGCACGGCGTCGAGCCGCTTCACCTCGAAGACGAACTGCTGTAACTCGAACTCCTCGCCCTGCACGTCCAGCGTCGCCGGGATGGACGCCCCCACCGTCGCCGCCTCCCGGTCGACGCGTTCGAGGAGCTGCTTCCGCTCGAACTCGCGCATACCACGAGTACCGCCGGCTCCCGCAAAAGCCCCGCGGCTGTCTGAGTGGTCGGCTCCCGGGGCTCCGGCACTGGCGGCCCTACCGCGGCACCCACGAGTAGACGTGGTTGAGCATCCAGTACGTGACGACGCCGAGGAACAGCGACAGCGACCACGCGGTGACGGCGATGCGGCCGTACTTGGCGTGGGCGGTCTCGCGGAGTTCCGCGGGCGTGTGCGTCAGCCCGAGCGTGATGGCGTAGAGGACGACCGGAACCGCGACCACGGAGAGGAAGATGTGGACGGCGAGCATCAGCAGGTACAGCGGCCTGACGACGCCCGCGTAGGCGGCGAGGAACTGTCCCTCCTCGATGACGATGGACTTCTCGAAGCCGCCGCCGACCTTCCAGAGGTAGAGCACGAGGAACGCGCAGATGAGCGCGAACGCGGTGAGCATCGCCGCGCGGTGCTTGCGGACGTCGCCGCGCTTGATGAAGACCGCGCCCGCCAGCAGGCTGGTGAGCGCGAGCGTGTTCACGACCGCGATAGCGTCCGAGAACAACAGGACGGTGTCCCGGGAGAGCTCCGGGAACAGCGGGACGACGCCGGAGAACGCGGCGGCGACGAGCGCGTACCCGACGACCGAGAGGACGACCGTGACGCGGCGCGGGTTCGCTCGCGCGTACTCGGAGACGGAGGTCATGGCCGGACGTTCGGGTCCGCCCGCAAACCCGTTTTCGCTTCGCGCGGGGACAACCGGAGTTTGGATAGCGAAAGCAGGAATGTAATAGAAGTCCGTTAAAGTGAAACGCGTTTGTGGCGAAATCACGGGCATGAGCCACGAATCCCAGCGGAACATCCGGTGTCTGGTGGCCAAAGTCGGACTCGATGGCCACGACCGGGGCGCCCACGTCATCACGCGGGCGTTCCGCGACGCCGGCTTCGAGGTCATCTACTCCGGGCTCCACAAGGCCCCCGAGGAAATCGTACAGGCGACGGTCCAAGAGGACGTGGACGTGCTCGGCATCTCCATCCTCTCGGGCGCGCACAACACCCTCGTCCCGAAAATCGTCGAGGGTCTGCAGGAGTACGACGCCTTCGAGGACACGCTAGTCATCGTCGGCGGCATCATCCCGGACGAGGACCGCGAGGGCTTGCGGGAGGCGGGCGTGGACGCCATCTTCGGGCCGGGGACGCCGATGGAGGAGACCATCGAGTTCATCCGGGAGAACGTGACGCGGCGTGACTGAGATGGCCGCAGACGACGCCCCCGACCTCGTGGACGAACTGCTCGCGGGGAAGCACCGGGCGCTCGCGCGCGCCATCACGCGCATCGAGAACCGGTCGCCGGGCTACCGCGACCTCGTGGCGGCGCTGTACCCCCACACCGGGAGTGCGGACGTCATCGGCATCACGGGGAGTCCCGGCTCCGGAAAGTCCACGCTCGTGGACAAGATGGCGAAGGCGTACCGCGACCGCGGGCTCACCGTCGGCGTCATCGCCGTCGACCCCTCCAGCCCGTTCACGGGCGGCGCGGTGCTCGGGGACCGCATCCGGATGGCAGCCACCGCCACCGACATGGACGTGTTCTTCCGGTCGATGTCCGCGCGCGGCAGCCTCGGCGGGCTCTCCACCGCGACCGCGGACGCCGTGAAGGCGCTGGACGCGTTCGGGAAGGACAAAATCATCATCGAGACGGTGGGCGCCGGGCAGAACGAGGTCGACGTGGTGAAGACCGCGGACACGGTCGCCGTGCTCGTGCCGCCCTCGTCCGGGGACGACGTGCAGATGCTGAAGGCGGGCATCCTCGAAATCGGGGACGTGTTCGTCGTGAACAAGGCCGACCTCGCGGGCTCGGACAAGACCGTCACCGAACTCAAGAACATGCTCGACATGCGGGACGGCGAGCCCGACGACTGGGAGCCCGAGGTCGTCGAGACCGTGGCGAACAGCGGCGAGGGCGTCACGGCGTTCCTCGACGTGCTGGCCGCGCACGCCGACTGGCTCGACGAATCAGGCCGCCGCGAGGACAAGCGCTACCAGCGCCACGCCGAGGAGCTCCGGAACCTCCTCCGGGAGGACGCCGCCGAACTCATCGAGGACGAGCTCGCCGCGCGCGGCGGCGTCGACGAGCTCGTCGAGCGCATCGACGCCGGGGAGACGACGCCGTACGACATCGCGGACAGCGTGGTCGACCCGCTCGCGGACTGCCTCGACGAGCGCCGCGACTGAGCCGTCCCAACGGCTAAGCGACTGGCGACCGAACCCGCTTGCATGCGACTTCGTAGACTCCTCGCCGGCGCCGCCGGCACCGCCGCGGCCGCCGACCTCCTCGACCGCGGCCTCCGCGCGAAAGCCGGCGACCTGCCGCCGGCGCTCCCGGGCGAACAGGACACGTATCGGTGGCGCGGCTTCGACGTGGCGTACGCCGAGGCCGGCGACCCCGACAGCCCCGACGTGGTCTGCCTGCACGGGATTCACGCCGCCGCGTCGAGCCACGAGTTCGCTGGCGTCTTCGACGCGCTCGCCGACGACTACCACGTCATCGTCCCCGACCTCCCCGGGTTCGGGCGGACCGACCGCCCGCCGGTCGCGTACACGTCCTCGCTGTACGAGGAGTTCGTCGCGGACTTCCTGCGCGAGGCCGCCGACGACCCCGTCGTCGTCGGGAGTTCGCTGTCGGGCGCGTGGGCGGCGATTGCCGCCCGCGAGACCGACGTTTCGGGCCTCCTGCTCGTCTGTCCGACCGCGGACACCGGGCCGCGGCGCCCGTGGCTGCGCGCGCTCCTCCGCTCGCCGGTCGTCGGCGCGGGCGTCTTCGACGCGCTCACCGCGAAGCCGTCGCTGCGGTACTTCGACGAGCGCGACGCCTTCTACGACCCCGACCGCGTCCCCGACGAACTCGTTGCCTACCAGTGGCAGAGTGCCCACCAAGACGGTGCGCGGTTCGCGCCCGCGTCGTTCGTCGGCGGCTACCTCGACGCGGACGTCGACCTCGGCGCCGAACTCCGCCAGCGGGACTGCCCCGCGACGCTCGTCTGGGGCCGCGAGGCCACCATCTCGACGCTCGCCTCGGGGCGCGACATCGCCGACGCCGCGGACGCGCGGCTGGTCGTCCTCGACGAGACGCGCCTGCTCCCGCACGCAGAACAGCCCGACGTCTTCCTCGACGCGGTCCGCGAGGAGCTACCGCGGCTCGAAGACCAGTAGCGGGTCGCCCCGCGTCTCCGTCTCGCCGACCGCGACCGAGACCTCCTGCCCGATTTCCACGTCTTCGACGGGCGCCAGCACGTGGCCCGTGAGCCGCACCGGCCCGAAGTCCACGACGGCCGTGACGTAGGGCGCGTCGTCCGCGAACGACGGCGCGGGCACGTGGACCTTCGTGTACGTCGCCACCTCCCCGACCTCCGGGAGCGGCGCGTCCGCGAGGTCCGTGCTTCCACAGTCCGGGCAGACGCGCCGCGGCGGCAGGCTCCCGTGGTCGTTCGCGCACTCCACGTAGTAGCCGTCGCCGTCCGCGAGCGCGTCGACGAACTCGTCGAAGCCCGCGTCGCCGACGCTCTCTGTATCGCTCACGAGACCACCTCCAAGACGTGGACCACCGCACTCGCCACGGTTCCACCGGCGTTGTGCGCGACGCCGACGCGGGCACTCGGGACGTGCTCGCTGTTCACGTGGTCGCCGCGCAGCAGCTTCGTCAGCTCCGCGACCTGACTCGTCCCCGTCGCGCCCACGGGGTGGCCTTTCGCCTTCAGGCCGCCCGAGAGATTCACGGGGAGGTCGCCGTCCCGCGTCGTCTTCCCCTCGCGGGCGGCCGCGATGCCTTCACCGCGCTCGAAGAACCCCAGCGACTCCAGCGCGAGCACTTCCGCGATGGTGAAGCAGTCGTGGACCTCCGCGACGTCCACGTCGTCGGCGGTGACGCCGGCGTCCGCGTACGCTTCCTCCGCGGCCTCGGTGGCCGCCGGCGACGCCGCCACGTTCTCGCGGTCCTGCAGGGCCATTCGGTCGCCGCCCTGTCCCGTGCCCGTGATGGAGACGCCCGCGTCGAGGTCGTGGTCCTCCGCGTAGGCCTCGCTGACGAGCACCACCGCGCTCGCGCCGTCGGTCACGGGGCAGGCGTCGTAGAGGTGTAGGGGGTCCGCGACCGCCGGCGAGTCCAGCGCGTCCGCGACCGTGATCTCGCGCTGGTACTGCGCGCGGTCGTTCCCCACGGCGTTGGCGTGGTTCTTCACCGCGATGTGCGCGAGGTCCTCGCGCGTCCCGCCATACTGGTCAAAGTACGCGGTCGCCATCATCGCGTACGCGCCGGGGAACGTCACGCCCGCGCGCACCTCGTACAGTTCGTCCGCGGCGATGGCCAGCGCCTCCGTCGACTCCGCCGTCGAGAGGTTCGTCATGCGCTCGGTGCCGCCCGCCACGAGCACGTCCGCCTCGCCGTTGCGAACGTCCCGGACGGCCTGCCGGAGCGCCACGCCGCTGGACGCGCACGCGCTCTCGTAGCGCGTCGCCGGCGCCTGCACGCCCAGCGCCTCCGCCGCCAGCGGGCCCTGATGGCCTTGGTGCTCGCTCAGCTCGCCCATGAAGTTGCCGTAGTAGACGCCCTCCACGTCCTCGCGGGCGACGCCCGCGTCCTCGATGGCGTCCACGCCCGCCTCCGCGAACAGGTCGCGGCTCGTGCGCTCGGGGTGGCTACCGAACTCCGTGATGCCGGCGCCGGCCACGCGAACCTTCGTCATACCTCATCATCGTTCGGTGGGGTGAAAAGCCGTGCGGACCCCCGCTCACATCCCCATGTCCGCGGCGGCGTCGGGCACCGGGAGGTCGTTGGGGTCTGCGCTGAGCAGCTCCGCGGCGTGGTCGAGCGCCATGTCGAAGCCGTAGTAGCGCTCCAGTTCGTCGCCGTCGGCGGTCGGGCGCACCTTCAGCATCGCGTACCCCTCGACGTTCTGCGCGACGGCGGCGGTCCGGCCGTCGCGCTCGAACTCCAGCACGCGCTCGGTGTCCGTCTCGTAGTAGCGGGCCGTGACGCCGTCGGCCTCGGCGGTCTCCTCGGTCATCGTCGGGAGTTCGGCGGGCCGGCGGAAAAACACGGCGGGTCGCCGGCCGGCGGGGGCGTCCGCAACGCCTATTGGCCGCGCGGCGACACGCTCGGGACAGCGATGGGGCTCGCAGCAGCGTACTCGACGGTGTTCGCGCCGGAGCTGTTCGTCCTCGAAGCGACCGTCCTGCTCGTCGCCTACGAGTGGCGCACCCGCGACTGGAGCGGACGCGCGCTCGCGGCGCGACTCGTTCCTGTCCTCGCGGGCTTGGCGCTCGCGCTCGCCGTGTACGCGGGCGGGCCGAGCGTCCTCGCGGGCGCACCCGGCGGCGACGACTTCTACGCGAGCGTCGGCCTGATTCTCGGGTTCGGCGTCATCTGGGCGGCGTGGACGCGCCAGCGCGTCGCCTCCGCGGGACCGGCGTACTGCCTGCTGTTGGTCGCGGTGTCGGTCGTCCACGCCGTCGTCGTCCCGTTCTGGAACGTCTCCAGCCACGTGCTGTACGCCACGGTTCCCGTCGGCTACCTCGCGGCCGTCGACCGGCGGTTCGCGGTGCTGTTCGTCCTCCCCGGCGCGATGGTGTGGAGCCGCGCTGCGACCGGCGCGCACACTGGACCCGAGGCTGTCGCGGGGTTCGCGCTCGGCGTCGCCCTCGTCGCGGCGGCGCTGGCCGTCCGTCGGAACCGCGCGACGGCGACCCGGTACTCGGGCGAGTCGCAGTGAGCGCAGTCGTTCCCGAGTCGTTTTCACGGCGGGCGTCTTCCGTCCCGACGATGCGAGTCGCCACGCGGAGGGACAGCGGTGGCTGAAGCGGACTCGACGACCGAGCCCGGCGACGACGTGCAGTCCGTGTCGTTCTCGGCGGCCGGAGTCCGCGAGGGGTTCGTCGCCGGCTTCCCGGTCGCGGTCGGCGTCGCGGGCTACGGCGTCGTCTTCGGCGTGGTCGCGCGCCGCGCCGGCCTGAGCGTCGCGGAGGCCGCGGTGATGAGCGCGACGGTGGTCGCGGGCGCCGCCCAACTGGTCGCCGTGGAGCTGTGGGCGGACCCGATTCCGGTCGCCGCGGTCGTCTCCACGACGCTGCTCGTGAACCTCCGGTACGTCCTGATGGGTGCGGCGCTGCGGCCGTGGCTCGGCCAGCTCACCGGCCCGCAGGCGTACACGAGTGTGTTCTTCTTCGCGGACGAGAACTGGGCGCAGTCCATCGGCGTGCTCCGCTCGGGCAGCCACAACGGCGCGTTCCTGCTCGGGAGCGGGCTCGTGCTGTGGCTGCTGTGGATAGCCTCCACCGTCGTCGGCGCGACCGCCGGCGCGCTGGTCGGCGACCCCGCGACGTACGGCCTCGACTTCGTGGCGACCGCGCTGTTCCTCACGCTCGCCGCGGGCTTCTGGGAGGGCGCCGAGTCGCTGCGGCCGTGGCTCGCCGCGGCGGTCGCCGCGCTCGCCGTCCACGCTCTCGTCCCCGGCGAGTGGTACATCCTCGCGGGCGCGCTCGCCGGCGCCGCCACGGAGGTGGTGGCCTACGATGCTTGACCTCGACCCGACGGTCGTCGCCGTGATTCTCGGGATGGCCGCCGTGACGTACGCGACGAAGGCGGGCGGCCTCTGGCTGCTCGGCCGCGTGGACCTCTCCGAGCGCGCGGAAGCCGGCATCGACGTGCTCCCGGGCGCGGTCGTCGTCGCGTTCGTCGCGCCCGCGCTCGCCGACGGCGGCGTCCCCGAGTGGGTGGCCGCGGCCGCGACCGTCGCCGTCGCGCGCAAGACCGGGAACCTGCTGGTGTCGCTGGCGGTCGGCGTCGCCGTCGTCCTCGCGGTCCGCAGCGTCGTGTAGCCGCCGACACCAACACCTTTTGTGTCGGCTCGCTAACGATGGCGCGAGTGACGGACACCGACGCGCCGACCATGCAGTCCGCCCGCGAGCCCCGTCGATGAGCGAGGGCAGCACGCCGACGCCGCCGTCCGAGCGCATCGTCGGCCTCGACGCGTTGCGCGGGCTCGCGCTGCTCGGCATCCTCATCGTCAACATTCGGCTGTTCTCGATGCCCGAGGTCGTCCTGCTGAACCCGACGGCGTACGGCGACTTCTCGGGCGCGAACTACTGGGCGTGGTTCGCGGGCCACGTGCTCGTCGAGCAGAAGTTCATCACGCTGTTCACGCTGCTGTTCGGCGCGGGCGTCGCGCTGTTCACGCGCAACCGCGAGCGCGACGGCGACAACGCCCTCGCGCTCCACGTGCGGCGCTCGGCGTGGCTCGTCGCCTTCGGCCTCCTGCACGCCTATCTGCTGTGGTACGGGGACGTGCTCGTCGCGTACGGTCTCACCGCGCTCTGGGTCGTGTTCGCGCGCGACCGGCCGGCGCGCTGGCAGGCGGTCGTCGGGGTCGCCCTGCTCGCGGTCCCCTCGCTGACGGAGACCGCGGCCGCGGTGTTCACCGACCCCGCGACGTACGCCGCCTCGTGGCGGCCCCCCGACGCCGCGCTCCGCGCGGAGGTGGCGGCGTACCGCGGCGGCTGGGTCGAACAACTGCGCCACCGCGTCCCGTCGGCGTTCACCCGGCAGACCTCCGGCTACCTCGCGTCGACGGGCTGGCGCGTGAGCGGCGCGATGCTGCTCGGCATGGCGCTGTACGACCGGGGCGTGCTGACGAACGACCGCTCGGAGCGATTCTATCGCCGGCTCGTCGCCGTCGGCGGGAGCGTCGGCCTCTCGCTCACGCTCGCGGGCGTCTGGTTCATCCACGCCAACGACTGGACGCCCGCCGCCGGCCTGCTCTGGGGCCAGTTCTACTACTGGGGGAGCTTCCCGATGGCGCTGGCGTACGTCGGCCTCGTGATGCTGTCCGCGAAGCGCCGCCCGGACGGCCGCCTCACGCGCACCCTCGCGGCCGTCGGCCGCACCGCGTTCAGCAACTACCTCCTCCAGAGCGCGCTCGCCACCACCGTCTTCTACGGCCACGGCCTCGGCTGGTTCGGGCGCGTGAGCCGCGTCGAAGCGCTCGGCGTCGTCGCCGCCGTCTGGGCCGTCCAAATCGCGCTCTCCGTACTGTGGCTGCGGCGCTACCGCTACGGGCCGATGGAGTGGCTGTGGCGAGCGCTCACGTACGGCGAGCGCCCGCCCCTGCGGGCGGACTGATTACTTCAGGAGCCGCTGCGCGATGGTGTTCCGGAGCACTTCGCTGGTGCCCTCGTAGATTTCGTTGAGCTTCGCGTCCCGGTAGTAGCGCTCGACGGCGAAGTCCTTCGTGTAGCCGTAGCCGCCGTGAATCTGGATGCCCTCGTTGGTGACCTCCCGGCTGATTTCGGAGGCGTAGAGCTTCGCTTGCGCGGCGTCCTTGATGAAGTCCTCGCCGCGCATCTTCTTGTCCGCGGCCCGGTGCATCAGCAGCTTCGCGGACTGAATCTTCGTGTCCATGTCCGCGAGCTTGTGCTGGATGGCTTGGAAGTCGCTGATGGGCTGGTCGAACTGCTCGCGGGCCTGCGAGTAGTCGAGGCTGTCGTCGAGGGCGGCGCGCGCGAGGCCGATGGAGCGCGCCGCGATGGTGATGCGGCCGCCGTTCAGGGTTTCGAGCGCGTGCCGGAAGCCGTCGCCCTCCTCGCCGAGGATTCGGTCCTCGGGTACGCGGAGGTCGTCGAAGCGCAGTTCCGCGGTCGGACAGCCCTTGTCGCCGAGCTTGTCCTCGGTGCCTTCGACGTGGAAGCCGTCGTCCTCCTCGGGGCGCACGACGAACGACGAGATGCCCTCGTGGCCGGCGTCGGGGTCGGTCTTCGCGAACACCGTCACGGTGTCGGCGACGCTCCCGTTGGAAATCCAGAGCTTCCCGCCGTTGATGACGTACTCGTCGCCGTCCTGCTCCGCGGTCGTCTCCATCGACGGCACGTCCGAGCCCGCGCCCGCCTCCGAGAGCGCGAACGCGCCCACGTCCTCGCCGCGGTTCATCGCCGCGAGGTACTCGGACTTCTGGGATTCGTCGCCGTACTGGTAGAGCATGTTGCCCGCGAGGCTCGTGTGCGCCGCGACCACGGTGCCGAGGCCGCCGCTCCCTCGCGCGATTTCTTCGAGTGCGATGGCGTAGGAGTGGTAGTCAAGCCCCGCGCCGTCGTACTCCTCGGGGAACGGCATCCCCATCAGGCCGAGGTCGCTCATCTCCTCGACGAGGTCGCGGGGGAACTCGTCGTCGTGGTCGATGTCCGCCGCGCGCGGCACCACCTCCTCGTCGACGAACTCCGAGACCATCTCCTTGATTTGTCGCTGTTCGTCGCTGAGACTGAAGTCCATACGCGAATCTTGCCGGGTCGTTCCTTTAGCTTTCTCATACCCGTGGTCGCCCGCCGGGAGCGACACGCGCCGACAGCGAGCGCGGTGGAACGTGTCGGCTCGCCGGCCCGACCCCCGTCCCTTTTTGCGCGTGGTCCCCGTAACGGGGGTATAGCGATGGTCGGAGGCCACCAGTCCCCACAGCCCGCGGCCGACGAGCGCGCGTGGTGCCACGACGCCGTGCAGGACGTCTCCCGCACGTTCGCGTTGACTATCGACGCGCTCGAGGAGCCGATGGCGACCCGCATCTGCGTCGGCTACCTGCTGTGCCGCGTGGCCGACACGGTCGAGGACGCCACGTCGATACCGCCCGCCGAGCAGGCCGAACTCCTGCGGACGTACGACAGCGTCCTCGACCCCGACGACGACACCGGGGTCGCGGCGTTCCGCGCGGACGTCGAACCCCACCTGCCCGCGGAGCCGGACGCCGACTGGACGGTCGTCGCGGAGGCGGCGCGCGTGTTCCGCGCGTTCGAGAGCCTCGACGCCGACGCGCGGGCCGCGATTCGGCCGACCGTCCGCGAGATGACGACGGGGATGGCGTCGTTCGTGGAGCGGTACGCCGACGACGGCGGGCTCCGCATCCAGTCCGTCGAGGAGCTCGAAGAATACTGCTGGTACGTCGCCGGGACGGTCGGCGAACTCGTGACGGAGCTGCTGGCCGTCGACGCCGCCCGGGAGGACGCGGCGACGATGCGCGAACACGCGCGGTCGTTCGCGCTCCTCCTCCAGTTGGTGAACGTCGCCAAGGACGTGCGCCCGGACTACCACGAGGAGAACAACGTCTACCTGCCGGCGTCGTGGCTCGACGACGCGGGCGTCGACCCGGACGCGGTCGCGGACCCGTCGAACGCGGAGGGCGTGGGGAGCGTCGTCGAGCGCGTCGTCGACCGCGCGCGCGGGTACGCCGACGGCGCGCAGCGGTGGCTGGAGGCGATGCCGACCACGAGCGGGAACACGCTCGCGGCGTGGACGGTGCCGTACCTGCTGGCGGTCGGGACGATGCGCGAACTCCGCGACCGACCCGGGGACGTCGTCGTTGACGGCGACGTGAAGGTCTCGCGCGCGGAGGTCCACGCGGTGCTGGCGCGCGTCACCGGGGACTTCGACCGGTCGGCGCTGGACCGCCTGCGCGAGCGCATCGCCAGCCAGTCGCTGGCCTGAACCCGGAACGCGTTAGTCGCTGCCGGCTCGATTTCTTCTCATGGAGACTGTCGCCGACGTCGTGGCGAGCCTCGACGACCCCGACCGGCCCGTGGTGCGCGCCGACCGCGTCCACGACGCCCGCGAGTTCCGGTCGCGGACGTACAAGACCGGGAACGCGCTGCGGCACTGCGGCGTCCGCGAGGGAGTCGGCGTCGCGGTGCTGGACGTGCCCGCCACGGAGGCGCTACAGACGTTCCTCGGGTCGGCGCTGCTGGGCGCGACCGTGGCGTTCGGCCCGGACCGCGTGGTCGACGCGCGCGTGCTCGCCGGGCCGACCGCGGACCTCGACGGGCACGACCTGCCCGCGGGCGGCCAGCGCGTCGGCTGGGGGGCGCCGCCCGCGGACCCGTCGTGGACGTACTTCGAGCGCGACGTCTGGAGCGAGAATCCGACGTTCCCGGAGCCGACGGTGACGCCGGAGACGGAACTGCTCGCGGGCGTCACGCACGGCGAAGCCGTCGCGGCGGCCGAGCGCGTCGCCGAGAAGTACGACACCGACGACAGAGTGGCGGTGCGCGCGCCGCTCGCGCACCCCGGCACAATCGTCGCGGGCGTGCTCGCGCCGCTGGTCGCGGGCGCGTCGATAGTGCTGCCGCCCGCCGGCGGCGCGGGCACGGTCGCGGTCGCGACCGACGGCGCGCCCGAGGACCGCGTGGTCGCGCCCGAGGACGCCGCGCCGTAGCCCGCGTGGGGGTGAGTACCACTCTCGCGGAACCGCTATAATCCGGCGGTGGCATGGGGGAGATATGTCGAACACAGTCGCGCCGCCGAGCGACCGCGCGCCCCGCCGCGCGGCCGCCGGCGCGCCACGAACCGAGGTGCGTGCGTGATGCCGGGGCCGATTCTGGAGGTCGGCGACGACCTCGTGTTGCGGACCGTCGAACGCGACGACGCCGCGTTCCTCCAGCGCCTGTTCACGGACCCGTACGCCCGCCTCGGCGTCCACGCGGGCGGCCACAAGAGCGAGGCCGAGGTCGAGGCGTTCGTCGAGTCCGAAGTCGAGGACGACGACAACGCCGCCTACCTCGCGTGCGTGGACAGCGAGGACGCGCCCTACGACCACCCCGACGACGAGGAGACGACGCCGGTGGCGTTCGTGTTCGCCAGCCACGTCGACCGCGACCGGCCGGGGCTCGTGCTCTGGGTGCCCGAACAGCACCGCGGCGAGGGCCACGGCGCCGCCGCGCTCGAACTCGTGTTGCAGGGCTTGTTCCGGACCTACGACGCCCACACCGTCGGCGGCGAGGTGCTCGAAGGCGACGCGTACACCCGCGAGGCGTTCGAGGCCGCCGGCTTCACCGACGAGGGACGCGGCCGCGAGGTGTGGTTCGCGGAGGGCGAGTATCAGGACGTCATCGAGTACGGCTTGCTCCGCGAGGAGTGGGAGGCGTAATGCCGGGGCCAATCGTCACCGAGGGCGACCGCGTCGCCTTCCGCACCGTCGAGCGCGACGACGCCGCCTTCATCCAGCGCTCCGCTACCGACCCCCGCATCCGGTACTCGCTTGGCTCGATTCACCACCGCTCGCGCGCCCAACAGGAGGAGGGCATCGAGGAGTGGATCGAGAGCGACGGCACCGCGACGTTCATCGCGTGCATCGACGCCGACGACGCCCCCCGCGGCCACCCCGAGGACGGGGAGACGACGCCCATCGGGAGCTTCAACGCCCGGCACGTGGACGGCGACCGCGTGTGGCTGTCCTACTGGCTGCTCCCCGAGTACCACGGCGAGGGCTACGGCCGCGACGTGGCCGAGACCGGCATCGACTACGTCTTCGAGAACTACGCCGTCCACGGCATCACCGCGGGCGCCTACGAGTTCAACGACGCCTCCCGCGGCCTGCTGGAGGCGATGGGCTTCACGGAGGTCGCGCGCCGCCGCGAGTCCCGGTACATCGACGGCGACTACTACGACGAGGTGCGCTACGACCTGCTGCGCCGCGAGTGGGCCGAACAGTAACCCTTTTTTGCGCGTGCTCGGTCGGTGCGTGCAGTGACCGTGACGACCGCGCGCTGCCTGATTCGTGACCTCGACGAGCTGCTCGTCGAGGAGACCGTCGACCCCGAGGTCGGCCGCGTCTACCGGCCGCTCGGCCGCGACGTGGCCGACGACGAGACGCCCGAGGAAGCCGTCCGCGCGGCGTTCCGGGAGACGCTGGGCGTCGAGCTCTCGTGGGTGACCGAGCTCGGCGACTACGACGGCGTCCGCGTCTTCGAGGCGAGCGTCGACGACAACTGGCTGTACGACGAGACGGGTGTCACCGTCTACGACCCCGACACCGAGGAGACGACGCGGGTGGCGTGGCTCCACCGCGAGGACTTCGAGAAGTACGGCGAGCGACTGCGGCCCGCGGGCCTGCTCGACGACCTCTGACTACCGCGCGTTCTCGATGGCGTCGATGGCCTCGGGGTTCTCGATGCTGGAGCGGTCGCCGATGCTCTCGCCGGTGTACGCGCCCTCGATGGCGCGGCGGACGATTTTCCCCGACTGGGTCTTCGGGAACTCGTCGACGAACAGCACCTCGCGCGGGCGGAACGGCTTCCCCAACTCGGCGCCGACCTGCCCGCGGAGCGCCGCGCGGAGGTCGTCGCTCGGCTCGACGCCGTCTTCGAGAATCACGTACGCGACGACGGCCTCGCCGGTGGTGTCGTCGGGGACGCCGACCGCGGCGGCCTGATTGACGGCGTCGTGGTCGATGAGCGCGCCCTCCACCTCGGCGGGGCCGACCTTCCGCCCGGCGACGTTGATGGCGTCGTCCGCGCGGCCGTGCAGGAACCAGAAGCCGTCCTCGTCGACCTGCGCCCAGTCGCCGTGGTTCCACACGTCGTCGAAGCGCGACCAATACTCCGCGAGGTAGCGCTCGTCGCCGCTCCAGAGGCTCTCGGTCATCGCGGGATTCGAGGAGCGCGCGACGAGGTAGCCGCGCTCGTGTTCGTCCCTGATGGAGCGGCCGTCCTCGTCCACGATGTCGATGTCCATCCCGAGACCGGGGCCGCCCAGCGTGCAGGGTTTGAGGGATTGGATTGGCATCGGCATCAGGAAGCAGCCGAACACCTCGGTGCCGCCCGAGATGTTGATGATGGGCGTGTCGCCGCCGCCGACGCGCTCGTAGAACCACCGCCAGCTCTCGGGGTCCCACGGCTCGCCCGTGGAGCCGAGCAGGCGCAGGCTGGAGAGGTCGTGGCCGTCCAGCCAGTCGTCGTCTCCGGAACCTTCGGTTCCGGATGGCTCGTCAGACTCCGTCTGACGGCTGTCGTACTTGCGGAGCGCGCGAATCGCAGTCGGGGAGATGCCGAACTGGGTGACGCCGTGGCGGTCTATCATCTCCCAGAAGCGGTCGGGCTCGGGGTGGTCGGGCGCGCCCTCGTACATCACGATGGTGCCGCCGAACGCGTGGTTGCCGACGAGCGTCCACGGCCCCATCATCCAGCCGATGTCGCTCACCCAGAAGAAGCGGTCGCCGGGCTTCTGGTCGAACCCGAAGTGAATCTCCTTGGCGGGCTGGACGAGCGTCCCGGCGTGCGTGTGGACGATGCCCTTCGGCTTCCCCGTCGTCCCCGACGAGTAGAGGAGCATGCAGGGGTCGCTGGCGTCCATCGAGCGCGTCTCGAAGTCGTCGTCCTGCGCGGCGACCGCGTCGCTCCACCACTCGTCGCGGTCGCCGTCCCACGGGATGTCGAGGTCCGTCTCGGGGTCGCTGGCGCCGAGTCGGTCGTAGACGATGGTGTGTTCGACGTGGCCGGCCTGCTCGATGGCCTCGTCGGCGGTCGCCTTGAGCGTAATCGGGTCGCCGCGCCGGTAGAAGCCGTCCCCGGTGAACAGCACCGAGCACTCCGCGTCCGCGATGCGCGTGGCGGTGGCGTCGACGCCGAACCCGGAGAAGATGGGGACCGCGACGGCGCCGACCTTGAACACGCCGTAGAGGATGCTCTGGACCTCGGGGACCATCGGCATGTAGAGGCCGACCGTGTCGCCCTCGCCGATGCCGCGCTCGGTCAGGGCGTTGGCGACCTGATTCGCCTGCCGGTGGAGGTCGTGGTAGGTCTGCTGGCGGACCTCGCCGTCCTCGCCCTCCCAGACGCAGGCGACGTGGTTGCGCGTCCCCGAGTCGACGCGGGCGTGGCGGTCGACCGTGTTGTGCGCGACGTTGAGCTTCGCGCCCGGATACCACTCCGTGAACTGGGGGCCCTCGGAGGCATCCCGGACTTCGTCGAAGTCCTCGTAGAACTCCAGCCCGAGGTAGTCGGGGAGCTCGCCCCAGAACCAGTCGAGGTCCGACGTGGTTCGCTCGATGAGCTCGTCGTAGTCGTCGATGTCGTACGCCTGCATGAACTGCCAGACGTTCGTGGACTCGACGAACGCCTCGGACGGCCGGTGGACGATTTCGTCCACTTCGTCGAGGGTGTCCATACGTGGCAACTCTTGCCTACCCGGCAAAGGTGTTTCGCAGCCCCCGGCTCTCGTGGCGCGGGGACTGTTGTCGCGCACGCATCACAAAGACTATTAAAATATCCGGCGTTCCCTCGCACAGCAAATGGGAACCGACGACCGAGCGGCCGGCCGCGGGAGCGTCGCCACGATAGTGGTGGCTGCGGTCGTCGCCGCGGTCGTCGTCGCGGGTGCCGTGTGGCTGGTCGCCGCGCCGCAGGGCACCAGCCAACCCATCGGCGCGGACGCGAGCGAGCAGTACGCCGGCGTCGATGGCGTCACCGCCACCGAGACGACGGTCGTCGAGCGCGGGGGCCGGACGAGCACTACTGTCGCCGAGGTGGCGTTCCGGCCGGGCACCGACCAGCGCCGGCGGACCGTCGTCGACGGGAGCGAGCCCTACGAGGTGACGGTGTCGAACGGGTCGGTGCTGTGGCTGTACGACGCCGCGGCCGCCCACGCCAAGCGCGTGCCGCTCTCGGCGACGCCGGACTCGGCGGTCACGCGCGCCGACCGCATCGAGCGGCTGTTCACCGCGCTGGACGTCACCCAGCGCTCGGCGTCGACGAGCGCGTCGGCCTCGGGCGTCGCGCCGCTGCCCATCGTCCCGAGCGCGGCCAGCGGCCCGAACACATCGACGGACGCGGCGCTCGGCGTCGAGTACGACGGCACGACGACGGTCGGCGACCGCGAGGCGTACGTCCTCCGCGTCGCGCCCCAATCCGACGCCGCGACCTACGAGCAGACGCTGTTGGTGGACACCCAGCACTTCCTCGTGCTCGAACAGCGCACCGAGTGGATCGACGACGGGGCGCCGGTGTCCGTGACGACGACGTACACGAACGTCTCCGTCGACCCCGGCCTCGGCGACGAGCGGTTCACGTTCGAGCCGCCCGCGAACGCTACCGTCGAGCGCGTCGACACCCCGGAGACGACGACCTACCAGAGCGCGGCGGCGCTCCGCGAGGCGACGAACGTCTCCGTGCCGTCTCCCGAGGTTCCGGCGTCGTTCCGGCCGACGTATGCCTCCGAGACGACCGGCGAGGTCAACGGCGTCGGCCTCCGGTACGTCAACGAGACCGCCCGCATCACGGTCGCCAAGTACGACCGCACGTTCCCCGTGAACGGCGACCGCACGGTCTCGGTCGGCGACCGCAACGCCGCGGTGACGTACGGGCCGACGGCGTCGGTGTCGTGGAACTGCGGGGCGTACCGGTACACGGTGCGCGGGCAGAGCGTGCCCGCGTCCGTGCTCGTGGAGGTCGCGCGCTCGGTCGGCTGCGACTCGTCGGCGGCGTGACGCTTTAGTCCCGCGGCGTCGAACCGCCGCGCGTGACCCGAGCCCTCCTCACCGCTCTGCTGGTCGTCAGCGCCGTCGCCGGCGTCGCCGTCGGTGGCGTGGCCGCGGCGCCCGACGCGAGCGTGGTCGCCCGCTACCCCGCGGAGAACGGCTCGATGACCGAGACGCCGGTCGTGACCGCGGCCGACGTGGCGAGCGCCGAACAGACCCAGACCGCGAGCGGCCGCGTGGGCGTCGCCGTCACGCTCACCGACGGGGGCGCGCAGTCGTTCACCGACACGCTCGTCGACGCCGGGTTCACGACCGAGCGCGCGACTGGGAACTGTCCCGCGAACGGCGCCGAGCGCAACGACGAGGGGTACTGCCTGCTCACCGTCGTCGACGGCGAGGTCGTGTACGCGGCGGCGCTGGCGCCGGGACTCGCAGAGACCATCGAGACCGGCGCGTTCGCCGACGACCCGCGGCTGTTGCTCGCCACGGCCACGGAGTCGAACGCCACTCGGCTAGCGAGAGCGTTCGGCGCGTCGCCCGCGAACGCGACCACCACGGCCGGCACGCGGCCGGCGACGACGGCAGGCTCCACGGAGGACGCGGCGACGACGAACACGACTGATACCAACAGTCCCGGCTTCGGCGCGGGCGCGGCGGTGGTCGCGGCCGCGCTCGCTGCGGCTGTCGCGTCGGCGCGTCGGTGACCGAGGGCCCCGCAAACGCTTTTCCGGGGGGCGCCCGACGGTGGGAGTATGTACGCCCGCGACGCGAAGAAACACGAGGAGGTGTGGCTGCTCGACCGCCTCGACGAGTTCGGGTTCGAGGACCCGGCGTTCCGCTCGCGGGACTACGTGCTCGCCATCGACGGGGAGACCAACGAGCGCGCCGGGTTCGCGCGCTTCCGCGTGCACACGACCGACGACGAGCAGGTCTGCGAGTTCACGAACATCGGCGTGCTAGACGACTGGCGGGGCCGCGGCGTCGGCGCGCACCTCCTCGAACACCTCGTGGCGGACGCCCGCGACCAAGGCGTCGAGGCGGCGTACGCGCTCACGGACGAACCGGACTATCTCGCGCAGTTCGGGTTCGAAGCGGTCTCCGAGGCAGCCCTCCCGGCCCCGCTCCCCGAGCGCCTCGACGCCACCCGCGAGTACCAGCCCGACGCGGTGCCGGTCCGACTGGAATTCGACGACTTCGAGATTCCCCAGCGGCTCCGCGAGCGCTTCGCCGAGCGCGAGGCCGACAGCGACGACGACGCCGAGCCGCCCGAGTCCGCGGAGGACTTCGGCATCGACCCGGACTCGGCGACGTACAAGTACGACACGGGCGGGTGACTAGGTCACACACCCACTGAACGCTTTTGTGAGGCCAGCGCAGTCCTCCCCGTATGTCGAGTGAGTTCATCACGCCGCCTGCGATGGAGCCCGGCGATTCCGTCGCCGTCCTCGCGCCGTCCTCCGGTGGCGCCCACGACGCACCGCACCTGCTGGAACTCGGCCTGCAGCGACTCCGAGACGTCTTCGACCTCGAACCGGTGGTCTACCCGACCGCCCGGCAGAGCGACGCCTTCCTCCGGGACCACCCGCGGGCGCGGGCCGCCGACATCCACACGGCGTTCCGCGACCCCGACATCGCGGGCGTGTTTGCGACCATCGGCGGCACCGACCAGCTCCGCGTGCTGCGCCACCTCGACCCCGCGGTGCTTCGCGAACACCCGACGCGGTTCTTCGGGATGTCGGACAACTCGAATCTGGGGCTCTTCCTCTGGACGCACGGCGTCGTCTCGTACAACGGCGGCCAGCTTCTGAACGAGATAGCGACCCCGGGTGGCGTCCCCGAGTACACCGAACGGTACTGCCGGCGGGCGTTCTTCGAGGAGGCGCTCGGCGAACTCGAACCCGCCGACGAGTGGAGCGACGCGCCGAGCCACTGGTGGACCGACCCGAGCCTGCTCGGCGAGCGCCCCGAGTACGAGCCCAATCCGGGGCGCCGCTGGGCGGGCGGCGAGGACGCCGTCTCCGGGCGCCTGTGGGGCGGGAGCCTCGCTATCGTCGACTGGCATCTCGCCAGCGACCGCTACCTCCCGTCGCCCGAGCGACTCGACGGCGCGGTCCTCTGTATCGAGACGGCCGAGGACCTCCCGAAGCCGATGATGGTCGGCGCGACGCTGATGGCGATGGGCGAGCGCGGGCTGCTGGAGCGGTTCTCGGGCGTGCTCGTCGGGCGGCCGCCGACCCGGAGCTACCTCGACGAGCCGCCGGAACCCCAGCGCCGTCGGTACCGCGAGAACCTCTACGACGCCGTCGTGGAGTGGGTCGGGCGGTACAACGCCGACGCGCCCGTGGTCTGCGGGCTGGACTGGGGGCACACCAACCCTGTCGCGCCGCTCCCGGTGGGCCGGGAGGTCAAAATCGACCCGTCGAGCGAGCGCGTCGTCGTGCGGTAGAACGCACGAACTAAGGCGCCGTCTGCCGTCGCTCCAATCATGTTCGACGACGAGGACCTCGCGGCCATCCGCGAGTCCCGCGAGGAGTGGGAGGACGACTCCCTCTCGCCGACGCTGGACCGCTTCGGGGAGCGAAAGGCGGAGTTCGAGACGGACACCGGCGGGCAGTCCGTCGACCCCCTCTACACGCCGGCGGACGTCGCGGACCTCGACTACGAGGAGGACCTCGGGTTCCCCGGCGAGGAGCCGTACACGCGCGGCGTCTACCCGACGATGTACCGCGGGCGGCTGTGGACGATGCGCCAGTACGCGGGCTTCGGGACGCCCGCGGAGACCAACGAGCGCTTCCACTACCTCCTCGACGAGGGCCAGACCGGGCTGTCGATGGCGTTCGACCTCCCCACCCAGATGGGCTACGACTCCGACGCAACGATGGCGCAGGGCGAGGTCGGGAAGTCCGGGGTCGCCATCGACACGCTGGCGGACTTCGAGCAGGTGTTCGACGGCATCCCGCTGGACGAGGTCTCCACGTCGATGACCATCAACGCGCCCGCCAGCGTCCTGCTGGCGATGTACATCGCGGTCGGCGACCAGCAGGGCGTCCCCCGGGAGGAGCTCCGGGGGACCATCCAGAACGACATCCTCAAGGAGTACATCGCGCGGAACACGTACATCTTCCCGCCGGAGCCGTCGATGCGCATCATCACGGACATCTTCGAGTTCTGCGCGGAAGAGACGCCGAAGTTCAACACCATCTCCATCTCGGGCTACCACATCCGGGAGGCGGGCGCGACCGCCGCCCAAGAAATCGCGTTCACGCTCGGGGACGGCATCGAGTACGTCGAGACGGCGCTGGACGCCGGCCTCGACGTCGACGAGTTCGCGCCCCAGCTCTCGTTTTTCTTCAACGCCCACAACAACATCTTCGAGGAGGTGGCGAAGTTCCGCGCCGCCCGCCGGATGTGGGCGACGATTATGGAGGAGCGGTTCGGCGCCGAGGACCCCAAGAGCAAGCAGCTGAAGTTCCACACGCAGACCGCGGGGTCGACGCTGACCGCCCAGCAGATAGACAACAACATCGTTCGCGTCGGCTATCAGGCGCTGGCGGCAGTGCTCGGGGGGACGCAGAGCCTCCACACGAACGGGAAGGACGAGGCGCTGTCGATTCCCACCGAGGAGTCCGTGCGGACCGCGCTCCGCACCCAGCAGATTCTCGCCCACGAGTCCGGCGCGGCGGACACCATCGACCCGCTGGCGGGCTCCTACTACGTCGAGAGCCTCACCGACGAGGTGGAGGCCGAGGCCCGCGACCTCCTCGACGAGGTGGAGTCCCGCGGCGGGATGCGGCAGGCCGTCGAGGACCAGTGGGTGCAGCGCCAGATTCAGGACGTGGCGTTCGAGCGCCAGCAGGAGATCGAGGACGGCGAGCGCGTCATCGTCGGCGTCAACGAGTTCGAGGTCGACGACGAGCCCGAGGTCGACATCGAGGAGGTCACCGAGGAGGACGAGCGCCGGAAAGTCGAGCAGGTCGAGTCCGTGAAGGACGACCGCGACGAGGAACGTGTCGAGGAAGCACTCACAGACCTCAAGACCGCTGCCGAGGGCGACGAGAACGTGATGCCGTACATCGTGGACGCGGTGAAGGCGTACGCCAGCGTCGGCGAAATCTGTGACGCGCTCCGGGACGTGTTCGGCGAGCACCAGCCCGGCGCCGCGCTGTAGACGCGGCCGGCGTCGCCGCGACACCCCGTATTATGGGGCTCGCGCGTTGAGTTGAATACATGTTCAACGACAGCGACTGGACCGCCGACGACGTGCCTGACCAGTCCGGGCGCAACGTCGTGGTCACGGGCGCGAACAGCGGCATCGGCTTCGAGGCGACGAAGGCGTTCGCGGCGAAGGGCGCGCACGTCGTCATGGCGTGCCGGAGCGTCGAGCGCGGTCGCGAGGCGAAACGCGACATCGAGGCCGACTACCCGGGCGCCTCCCTGACCGTCCACGAACTCGACCTCGCGGACCTCGACTCGGTGGCGGCGTTCGCGGACTGGTACGAGACGACCTACGACTCGCTCTCGGTGTTGGCGAACAACGCGGGCGTGATGGCGATTCCGCGCTCGGAGACCGCCGACGGCTTCGAGACGCAGTTCGGCGTCAACCACCTCGGGCACTTCGCGCTCACCGGCCGCCTGCTGGGCGTGCTGCGGCGGACCAGCGGCGCGACGCGCGTCGTCACGCAGTCCAGCATGGCCCACGAGAGCGGCGAAATCGACTTCGACGACCTCCAGCACGACGAGGAGTACGACAAGTGGGGGGCGTACGGCCAGTCGAAGCTCGCGAACCTCCTGTTCGCGTACGAGCTCGACCGCCGGCTGCGCGCCGCGGGCGCCAGCGTCACCAGCGTCGCCTGCCACCCCGGGTTCGCCGCGACGAACCTCCAACTGCGCGGCCCGCAGGCCGAGGGGTCGCGGCTGCGCCTGCTCGGGATGAAAGTAGTCAACGCCGTGGTCGCGCAGAGCGCCGCGGCGGGCGCGTGGCCGCTGCTGTACGCCGCCACCAACCCCGACATCGACGGCGGCGAGTACGTCGGCCCGGGCGGCCTACTGAACGCGCGCGGCAACCCGACGGAGCAGGAGTCTAACGAGCGTTCCCGGGACGAGGCGACCGCGCACCGGCTCTGGTCGGTGTCAGAGGACCTCACGGGCGTCGGCTTCGACCTGCCCGCGCCCAGCGACGAGTAGCGCGTCGGCGCGCGCCGGAGCCTTCTTGCTGGGCCACCGGCAACCCTCCCGCATGCACGTCGACCACGTCGGCGTCGTCACCAACGACGCGGACGACCTCGCCGAACTGTACGGGACGCTGTTCGACGCGCCCGCCGTCCACGAAGAAGCGTTCGACGGCCTCCGGTTCGTCTTCCTCGAACTCGACGGCGACAGCTACTTCGAACTCGTCGAGCCCGTCGAAGACGACACCGACATCGGCGCGTACCTCGACCGCGAGGGGCCGGGCATCCACCACGTCGCGCTCGGCACCGAAGACATCGAGGCTGCGCTGGATACGGCACGCGAGGCTGGCGTCGGACTCATCGACGAACAGCCTCGGGAGGGCGCGTGGGGCCACGAAATTGCGTTCCTCCACCCGCGGGACACGGGCGGCGTGCTCGTGGAGTTCGTCGGCCACTAAGCGTCCAGAATCCCGGCGACGTGCGGCCCGATGGCGTCCGGCGGGTCCGCGGCGTCGAACCACCGCGCCTCCAGCACCTCCTCGGACAGCGTGAGGTCGCGGTCGTCGGGTTCGCCCTCGAAGAACACCCAGAGGCCGCTGACGCCGTCCCCGTTCTCCACGAGCGCGAACGACTGCTCGATGACGCGCTCGACCCCGGTCACGGTGCACGCCGCGCCGACGTCCTCGTGGGTGCGGAACGTCGCCGTGTTCTCGTGGGACTCGCCGCGCTCGGTCGACCCGCCGGGGAAGTCCCACGCCTCCGCGCGGTCGGCGTACCGCACGAGCAACACCTCGCCGTCGTGGCGAAGGACGACGCGCGCGCCGCCCAGCGACCCCGCTTCGGCGGCCTGCAGGCAGTCTGTGTAGACGGCCCGCGGCACGACGGTCTCCTCCTCGAAAACGTCGAAGTCCCCGTACTCCTGTTCGAGGCCGGCGAGCCGACGGCGGACTCGGTTCCAGCCACTAGACGACACGGCTCCACTAATGGAATCCTCGGGTTTAGTTCGTTTGGCTCGACAGCGGCTCACGGTCCCGTCCGCGGGGAATCCCGTGGTGCGGACGTGGGCTACGGCGCGGGCCCGAAGCTCTCGACTTTCGCGGCGTCGGTGTCGAAGCCCGCGGCGTCGAGGGCGTCGACGGCGGCCTCGCAGAACTCCGCGAACCCGTAGACGAACGGTACCGCGTCCGTGGGACCGGTCAGCGACCGCACCGCGTCGTCGACGCCGCCCGTGACGAAGACGACGCGCGCGCCGGCCTTCGAGAGCGCCGCGAGGCGGTCCTCGTGGACGGGGTCGTCGTCCTGATAGACGACCGTGACGTCGGCGCCGTCCGCGAGCGCGCGCTCGCCGACCGCGACCGCCGGCCCGACGCCGGGGCCGCCCGCGAGCACGACGACGCTGTCCTCGCCCTCGTAGTAGTCGTCGCCGAACGGCCCGGAGACCACGACCTCGTCGCCGGGCTCGCGGGACGCAAGCCACGGCCCCAGCGTCCCCTCGGGGTCGACTTCGACCGTAATCTCGAACGTCTCCTCGACGTCCGGCGACGAGAGCGTGTAGAACCGCCCCTCGTCCTCGCCGGACACCTGCACGAACTGGCCGGGCTCGGCCGCGAACCCGTCGGGGCTCTCGAACACCACGGTGACGGTGTCCGCGCCCGCGTCGCGGACCGCGCGAACTGCGACTGCTGTCTCGTCCATGCGCTGGATTCGCGCCCGCGACCCAAATGGATTCGCTTCCCGGCCGGCCCGGAATATGTCACTTGCCACCACATCAACAACCCGAGATTCGGAAGTTCCCGGTAGACACGCGGGCGCAACGCGCGCGTGTATCGGCCGTGCATCACGCCCCCGGAATCTATCATGGACGAATGACCAGTTATAGCCGTGCGTCACCGAGAATCCGCTGTTTCGGGGGGGCGTACGGCTTCAGAAGGCTTTTTGCAGGGGGCACGGCTACCCCCACTCACATGCACGACGACCTGAACTGGGCCATCGGCGGCGAAGCCGGCGATGGAATCGCGTCCACCGGGAAAATTTTCGCGCAGGCGCTGTCCCGCGCGGGTCGCCACGTCTTCACCTCGAAGGACTTCGCGTCCCGAATCCGCGGCGGCTACACCGCGTACAAGGTTCGCACGTCCGTCGACGAGGTGCAGAGCGTCGTCGACCGACTCGACGTCCTCATCGCGCTCACCGAGCGCACCGTCGACGAGAACCTCGACGAGCTCCACGACGACTCCGTCATCATCTTCGACGGGGACCGCACGGAGTTCTCGGACTTCGAAGCCCCCGACGACACGGTTGGCCTCGACGTCCCCCTGAAGTCGCTGGCCGAGGACGCCGGCGGCGCCATCATGCGCAACATCGTCGCGCTCGGCGCCGTCTGCGCGGTCACCGACTTCCCCATCGAGAACCTCGACGAATCGCTGGAGAAGCGCTTCGGGAGCAAAGGCGAGAGCATCGTCGAGAACAACAAGGCGGCCGCCCGGCTCGGCTACGAGTACGTCAACGACGAGTACCCCGAGGCCGAGGCCACCTACGAACTGGAGACCACCGACGAGGACTACGTCCTGCTGAACGGCGACGAAGCCATCGGCATGGGCGCCATCGCCGCCGGCTGCCGGTTCTACGCCGGCTACCCCATCACGCCCGCGACAGACGTGATGGAGTACCTCACCGGCCGCATCGACCAGTTCGGCGGCCACGTCGTCCAAGCCGAGGACGAGCTCTCCGCCATCAACATGGCGCTGGGCGCCGCCCGCGCCGGCGCTCGCGCGATGACCGCCACCTCCGGGCCCGGCATCGACCTGATGAGCGAGACGTTCGGCCTCGTCGCCACCAGCGAGACGCCGCTGGTCATCACGAATGTCATGCGCTCCGGTCCCTCCACGGGGATGCCCACCAAGCAGGAGCAGGGCGACCTCAACATGATGCTGTACGGCGGCCACGGCGAAGTGCCGCGGTTCGTCCTCGCGCCCACGTCGGTCGCGGAGTGCTTCCACAAGACCGTCGAGGCGTTCAACCTCGCCGAGAAGTACCAGCTCCCCGTCTACCTCACCGCCGACCTCTCGATGGCGGTCACCGAGCGCACCTACGAGCCCGACGAGTTCGACATGGACGAGGTCGAAGTCGACCGCGGGAAGCTCGTCGACGAGGACGAGATTTCGGCGTGGCAGAACGAGAAAGACCAGTTCAAGCCCCACGCCGTCACCGCCGACGGCATCAGCCCGCGCGCCGTGCCGGGCACCGAGGGCGGCGTCCACATGTCCACCGGCCTCGAGCACGACGAGCTCGGGCGCCGCACCGAGGACACGGACGTCCGCGTCGAACAGGTCGACAAGCGCAACCAGAAGGTCGAGACCGCCGAGGAACGCGAGGACTTCGACTACCGCGAGTTCGGCGACGGCGACGCCGACAGCCTCGTCATCTCGTGGGGCTCCAACGAGGGCACCATCGTCGAGGCGCTCGACTACCTCGACGACCTCGACGTGCGCGTGCTCTCCGTCCCGTACATCTTCCCGCGGCCCGACCTCACCGAGGACGTGCAGGCCGCCGAGAACGTGGTCGTCGTGGAAGCCAACGCCACCGGCCAGTTCGCGGACGTCATCGAACACGACACCCTCGAACGCGTCGACCGCATCAACAAGTACGACGGCGTCGACTTCAAGGCGGACGAACTCGCCGACGAAATCAAGCAGACACTGGAGGCCTAACCCATGAGCTCAGAGAACGTCCGATTCACCGACTTCAAGTCCGACAAGCAGCCGACGTGGTGTCCGGGATGCGGCGACTTCGGCACCATGAACGGCATGATGAAAGCGCTCGCGGAGACCGGCAACAGCCCCGACGACACGTTCGTCGTCGCCGGCATCGGCTGCTCCGGCAAAATCGGGACGTACATGCGCTCGTACGCGCTCCACGGCGTGCACGGTCGCGCGCTCCCGGTCGGCACCGGCGCGAAGCTCGCCAACCCCGACCTCGAAGTGATGGTCGCGGGCGGCGACGGCGACGGCTACTCCATCGGCGTCGGCCACTTCATCCACGCCGTCCGCCGGAACGTCGACATCACGTACGTCGTCATGGACAACCGCATCTACGGCCTCACCAAGGGGCAGGCGTCCCCGACCAGCCGGCCGGACTTCGAGACCTCCACCACGCCGGAGGGCTCCAAGCAGCAGCCGGTCAACCCCCTCGCGCTCGCGATGTCCGCCGGCGGCTCGTTCATCGCCCAGAGCTTCTCCTCTGACGCGATGCGCCACACGGAAATCGTCAGGGAGGCCATCGAGCACGACGGCTTCAGCCTCGTCAACACGTTCAGTCCGTGCGTGACGTTCAACGACGTCGACACCTACGACTACTTCCGCGACAGCCTCGTCGACCTCTCCGAGGAAGACGACTACGACCGCCACGACTACGACCAAGCCAAGGACGCCATCCTCGACGCCGACAAGGAGTACATGGGCGTCCTCTATCAGGACGAGAACTCCACGCCGTACCACGAAGCCCACGGCGTCACCGAGAACATGGCCGAGATTCCCGACGGCGCCCCCGACGGCGCCACCGACCTCGTCCGGGAGTTCTACTAGTACCTTTTTGCTGCGCGCGCCTTCGGCGCGCTGGCAAAAAGCTACGCTAAAAAGCGCCGTCGGACCCCACTACGGGGGTCCTCGGCGCCCGCGCTCGCTGTGCTCGCGCGCGGAACGGCGCGCTCCGCGCGCCGATGCTTCTCTCTGCTACCGCACCGTCTCCGCACAGCGACGGCGCCGCGGTTCGCCATCGTGTTTATCGTCGCCGGCTACGTGGACCGAGTATGACAGACAACGAGCCGGAGCCGTTCCGGTACGAGGGCGAGGTGCCGCCCGGCGAGAAGCGCCACCTGCGCTACGAAATCGGGGAGACGTACCTCGGCGACCCCGTGGAGATGCCGGTAACGGTCATCAACGGCGAGGCCGGCGGGCCGACCGTCGGGTTGGTCGCGGGCATTCACGGCGACGAGCTCAACGGCGTGAAAGTCCTCCAAGAGGTCGCCGCCGAGTACGGCCCCGGCGACCTCCACGGGACGCTGGTCTGCCTGCACGTCGTCAACGTCCCCGGCTACCTCGCCCAGCAGCGCGACATCCCCATCTACGACCAAGACCTCAACCGCTCGTTCCCCGGCCGCGAGCGCGCGAACACCGCCGAGCGGATGGCCCACGAGGTCTACCGGCGCTTCGTCGCGCAGTGCGACCGCGTCGTGGACTTCCACACGTCAACGCGAAATCGGACGACGATGTACCACGTGCGCGCGGACACGTCGAACCCCGAGGTCGTCGAACTCGCGGAGGCGTTCGGCGCGAACGTGATTCTCGCGGGCGCGGGCGACGACGGGTCGCTGCGCTCGGTCGCCACCCGGGACGGCATTCCCACCATCACCGTCGAGATGGGGAAGGCCCACCGCTTCCAGCACCCGCTCGTGGAGAAGGCCCTCGACGGCGTCGAGAGCGTGCTCGCGGCCTACGACGTGCTCCCGGACGGGGAGGTCGCGCATCCGGGCTGGCAGGAGGTGCTCGGCGGGAACCAAGAGAAGCGGTGGCTGCGCGCGGACACCGGCGGCCTCGTGGACATGCAGTGGGGGCCGACGCCGCTGGTCCACGAGGGCGAAACCATCTGCACCATCACCGACCACTTCAGCACCGAGGAGCACGTCGTGGACGCGCCGTTCACGGGGATTCTCGTGGGGATACTGGAGAACCCGGTGGCGGCGCCCGGCCACCCGCTCTGTCACCTTGCGCGCATCGACGCCGACACACACGCCGAAATCGAGCGCGAAATCGAGGCCGGCGAGTTCGACGGCTACCGGCTGCTCGGCCTGCGGTGGATGGGCGACAGCGAGGAAGCCGAGTGAAAAGAGTCCGCAGCGTCGAGGGAATTACTCGTCGTCGGACGCCTTGCCGCCCTTGGCGTTCTTCGTCATCTTCGCCCGGGCGCGCCCGTCGCTATCGACGGTAACGCCGTCGAGTTCAGCGAGCGTCCGCCGCGACTCGCCCTCTTCGCTGGAATCAGTCATCACGTCTAGTTTTCCTGTCCAGCACTAAAAACTCTTCCGCGTAGATAGAGTAGCCGACTGGAGCGACGAACATAGACACGACGCCCAACAACAGGACTTCGACGACCGGGGGTTGATTGACGACGAGCAGTCCGCCAGCGGATGCGGAGTACACGATACCGACGAGGAGAGCGAGTAGCGACCAGCGGAAGCGACGAGCGTTGACGTCGATGACGCGACGGTTGTTGTCGACTGCGCTCGTGTAGCCGTAGAGTAGGACGGTTTCGTAATCTGGACTCTGGATGTCGCCGTCGGCGACGTTATCGCCGTATGCAGGGTCGGGGCCGTACTCCTGCACACTACTCAGATAGGTGATGATTGCGGCGACGATGGCGACGACGAGGGACGCAGTTCCAATGAGGAATACCACGGTCGGTAGCGTGCCGACAGAGTCTAAGGAAACGGCGTCAGATCGGGGGAGCAGCGACAGAGCGGTGAAAATGCCACCGAGCAACAGAGCGGTGTACCGTACGACGTTTGATGCCTTCTCGTCGAGTTCGTTCATCAACGATATCTGCACGTCGATGGTCCGCTCGAATCTATTGAGGGAGTCGACAACTTCGTCGAACTGTGGGTCATCCTGTCCGTCCGGCGACGACATTCAACAGACTTTGCCGCGCGCAAGCAGATGAAGGTACGCATGAGTGCAAGGCAGTCTCGGCGGAAGCGAGAGTTCGGAGTGTGCGCAGTATTCCGCCCTCTCGCGGGCGTCAAGAACGTTCCCGCGTGTTTTTTACCTGCGTCCCGACTTACGTCGAGTAACAGCGACCGCGGACGCCGACCCCGGGTCGAGGCCGCGGGCCAGTTCCGGCCCGCCGGTGTCGCCGCCCCGGCGTCTGCGCGACCACCACACGAAACCCTACCCCCTCTACGCCATGTCTGAGCACTACGACGTCGTCGTCGCCGGCGCCGGCCCGGCAGGAGCACAGTGCGCCCGAGACCTCGCCCAGCGGAACTACGACGTCCTCGTGCTGGAGGCCGAGCCCGAGGACGGGTTCCCGCGCCAGTCGAACAAGTCCACCGCGGGCACGTTCGCGTCGATGACGGGCGCGTTCGGGATTCCCGACGACGTGGTGATGCAGTACACCGACGAGGTCGTCCTCGAATCCCCGAACGAGCACTTCGCCCAGCATCAGCCGGGCGCGGTGCTGGAGTTCGCGGAGTTCAAGCAGTGGCTCGTCGCGGAGGGCCGCGAGCACGGCGCACAGTACCGCTTCGACTCGCGTGTGAACAACCCCGTGATGGAGGACGGGGACATCGTCGGCGTGCAGTACGCCGGCGACGAGGAGGTGTACGCCGACATCGTCGTGGACGCGACTGGGCCGGCCGCGCCGCTGGCGAAGAAGCTCGGCGTCTGCGACCTCCAGCGCCAGCACCAAGCGGTCGGCATCGAGTGGGAGATGGAGGGCGTCGACGTCGACCACCCCGACTTCGCGGACCTGCGGAACGCGATGATGTTGCGCCTCGACCACGACCTCGCGCCGGGCGGCTACTCGTGGATTTTCCACACGGGCGGGGACACCGCGAAGGTCGGGCTCTGTTACATCCAGAACGAGCGCTACCAGCAGTTCGGCGACGCCTCGAAGAGCATCGACGACCACCTCGAAGAGTGGCTGGAGACAGACCCGCGCTTCGAGGACGCCGAGCGCATCGCGGACAAGCAACAGCACCGCGGCTCCGCGCACATCCAGATGCCCGACGGCTTCAGCACGGACAACTTCATGGCTATTGGGGACACCGTCCCGACGGTCGACCCGCTGTGGGGGGAGGGCATCCACAAGGGCATGGAGTCCGCGCGCGCGGCCGCCATCACCGCGGACCGCTGCCTGATGGGCCACGAGACGGACACGTCCGCCGAGGCGATGTCGGTCTACGACGACCTCTGGCAGCAGCGGGTCGCTCCCGACATGCGCCGCCGGCTGGCGATGACCCAGCTTCTCTATCTCGCGCCGAACGAGCGCTATGACCGCCTCATGGACGACCTCAACGCGATGGACGTGGAGACGCTCAGCGAGGCCAACGAGGGCGGGCTCGCGGGCATCTCGAAGCTCGTCCACCTCGACGACCTCCCGCTGCTCGCGCGCTTCGCCAAGCAGCGCCTCGCCGAGCGATAGGCCACGGACGCCGCCGGCTCCCCAAGCACTAACCCGCCGGCGCGCCTGTATTCGGACATGTCTCAGAACGAGCAGCGACGCGCACCGCTGGCGAATGAGATGCCGATGCTCGGCCTCGGCACGTGGCAGAACGAGGACCCCGACCAGTGCGCGGAGAGCGTCCGCACCGCGCTGGAAGCGGGCTACCGCCACATCGACACCGCGCAGGCGTACGGCAACGAGGAGGCCGTCGGTCGCGGCATCGCCGAGGCCGACGTCCCCCGCGAGGACATCTTCCTCGCCACGAAGGTCTGGATCGAGAACCTCGCGCACGACGACGTGCTCTCGACCACCGAGGAGAGCCTCGACAAGCTCGGCGTCGATTCCGTCGACCTCCTGTACGTCCACTGGCCGTCGGGCGAGTACGACGCCGAGGAGACGCTGTCGGCGCTCCAGCAGCTTCAGGAGGACGGCCTCGTGGACCGCATCGGCGTGAGCAACTTCGAGCCGCGCCACCTCGACGAGGCCCGCGACGTGCTCGGCGAGGACCCGTTCGCCAACCAAGTCGAACTCCACCCGCTCCTGCCGCAGGAGGAACTCCGCGAGTACGCGGAGGGCCGCGACCTCGAACTCGTCGCGTACTCGCCGCTCGCGCGCGGCGACATCTTCGACCAGCCCGAGATTCAGGCGGTCGCCGACAAGCACGGCGTCAGCGAAGCGCAGGTCAGCCTCGCGTGGGTCCGCGAGAAGGGCGTCACCGCCATTCCGAAGGCGACCAGCGAAGCCCACGTCCTCGACAACTTCGAGAGCCTCGCGGTCGACCTCGACGACGAGGACGTCGAGAAAATCGACGCCATCGACACCGTCGAGCGCGAAGTCGACCCCGGCTTCGCGCCGTGGAACTGAACTGACTGCGTAGCCGCAACGCTACCTGATTCCTCCTTTTTGCAACAGCGAAGGGACGTAACAGCGAGCATCGGCGCGCGGAGCGCGCCGTTCACCGCGCGAGCACAGCGAGCGCGGGAGTTTTTAGCGTAGCTTTTTGCAAGTGGGGGTTCCCGCAGGGAGCGCGAGGCCGACCCACGGGAGGCCTCGTACTACTCGAACGGCGACCGGAGGGAGCGGTGAGAGCGAAGCGACCGAGGGGAACCCTCCGCAGTAAAAAGGTCCTTCTTACATGTAACCGAGGTCGCGCAGGCGCTCCATGAGGTCTTCTTTGTCTTGGGCGCGGCCGGCACGCTCGGTCGTGTTCTCCAAGTCTTGGAGCCACGCGGGCTCCTCGGCGGCCTTGTCCGTGGAGACTTCACTCCCCAGCGAGCGGAAGCCCTTGAAGTATTTCGGGGAGACGGGGATGTCCTCGTGGGTGAGGCCGTTCGGGAGGTCGTCGTAGTCCTGCGGGACGTAGCCGTCGTCGGGGTAGTCTTCGACGGTCTCGGGGACGACGTAGAACCAGAAGGCGTCCCAGACGGCGGCCTCGTCGAACTGGAGAATCGGCTGGATGCGGTCGTGGGGCGGGTAGACGTCGGGGTCGTGGCGCGGGCTGAAGAACGTCTCGTCGGCGCGGGCTTCCTGTTCGTCCCAGCGGATGCCCGAGAGGATGCCGTCGACGTCGTACTCTTCGAGGGCGTTGTTGAGCGCGACGGTCTTCAGGAGGTGGTTGCCGACGTACGTGTCCAGCAGGAACGGGAACGACTCCTCCTCGTATTCGAGGAGGTCGCGGACGTGGTGTTGGTTCTGCTCGTTGAGCGCGTCGATGGGGATGTCGTCGCCGGGTTCGAGGTCGTTGGCGTCGACGTAGTCGCCGACGTCCTCGTTGCGGGCGTAGACGACGTCGAGGTCCCACTCCTCTGCCCAGTGGTCGACGAAGTCGTGGAGCTCGTCGAAGTGCTGGAAGTGGTCGATGAAGATGGTCGGTGGGACTTCGAGGTCGAACTGCTCGGCGACCTCCTTGACGAAGTACAGCGTGAGCGTGGAGTCCTTCCCGCCGGTCCACATGATGGCGGGGTTCTCGTACTCTTCGAGGCCCTTGCGGGTGACTTCGACTGCCTTCTGGATTTTGTCTTCGAGCGTCGGGTAGTCCTCGGGGGACTCGCCTTCGCCGTCCGTGTAGTCGACGTCGAGGTAGTCGGGGAAGTCCTCGCTCATACGCTCGGGGTCGGTGTTTGAACGTATAGGTTTGTGGATTTCGAGGAGCGCTGTCAGTAGTCGCGGACGCCGGCAGAACTTACGGGCCCGGGGTGGGCGCGGACTTCTGGAGCGCGGTCTCGGCGATGTTGCCGCCGTAGTCGGCGCTCCGGGAGAGGGAGTCGACGACGAGGCCGAGGTGCTGGGCGTGGTGGGGGTCGAGGTCGTGGAGGAGGTCGTCGATAGCACGCGTGTGCTCGTCGATGCCGCGGACGTCCGCGCGCGCATCGTTGGCGAGGCGGGTGGCTTTCTCGGGGTCGTCGGTAAACAGTGCCTCCATCGCGGTGCCGACGATGTCGCTGGCGTCAGCTTCGAGTTCGCCGAGCGCGTCCGCGACTTCCTCGGGCACGTCGTCGTCGAGGTCGCGGGTGACGTTGGCGATTTTCGCGGCGTGGTCGGCGACGCGCTCCAGCTGGCGGGCGCTGGAGTGGTAGTCGAAGGCGGTCTCGCGGCCGAGCCCGATCTCCTGTGCGACCTTCGGGGAGCGCAGCGCGCCGCGGAAGATGCGGGAGACGACGTACCAGAGCCGGTCGACGTCGTCGTCGCGCTCGATGACGTCGGTGGCGACGTCGAGGTCGCGGTCGCCGAGCGCGTCGACGGCGTCCCCGAGCATCGACGTGGAGATGAGGTGCATCCGCCGGACGGCGTTGTGAATCGACAGCTCCGAGGAGTCCAGCAGGTCTTGGATGACGACGCGGTCGCCGGTCTCTTCGAGGACTTCGAGGCCGACCAGTCCTTGGGTGGCGTTGCGGATGACGCGGCGCTGGTCGGCGGTGATGCGGTCGGCTTCGAGCGCGAGCACGTCGAACCCGCTGACGTACATCGTCATCACCGCGCGCATGAGTTCGTCGCCCTCCATCCCGGCGATGTTCAGCGTCCCCTCCTCGGTTTCCGAGGGCGTCACGGGCGTCAACAGGAGCGACCCGCTGTCGGGGTGGAAGCCCACCTCGTCGCCGGCCTCGACGTCGTGGTCCCGCGCCCAGTCTTTCGGTATCGAGACGGTGAACGTCGACCCGCCGGTGACCTGCACCTTCCTTCGTTCCATAGTTCGCGGTTGAGAGTGTACCAATATAAATTCTTCCACCCATATATATCTCTTATACCGGGACAAGAGAAATACTGAAGCGGCGTTATGAGTGCTTAAGAGTCGAATATCCTGAATTCCTACCAATCTAGGATGGCAGCGGTATACCCGTGTGAACGTCTACATAGGTATCTCTATATAGGTAACATAGTAGGGTATTTATCTACATCACCCTCACTATCAGTTGATGACTCACAGCAAGTCGGATGCTCGGACGCGTCGCCAGTTCTTGACCGGCGTCGGTGTCGCCGGCGCCGCGGCCCTCGCCGGCTGTCAGAGCACCAGCGACGACGGCTCGGGCGACGGGCTCTCGGGCACCATCGACATCGCGGGGAGCTCGACGGTCTTCCCCCTCGCGACGGCGATGTCCGAGGAGTTCCGCGCCGAACACGACGGCGTGGACTTCAATCTGCAGTCGACCGGCTCCGGCGGCGGCTTCGCGAACCACTTCTGTCCGGGGAACACCGACTTCAACAACGCTTCCCGCCCCATTCAGGAGCAGGAAGAACAGCAGTGCGCCGACCACGACGTCGAGCCCGTCGAGCTGACGGTCGCCACGGACGCGCTCACCGTCATCGTCAACAACGACCTCGGCATCGACAGCATCACCGTCGAGGAGCTGGCGACCATCTGGTCGGCCGAAGAGCAGCCCGAGCTCTGGAGCGACGTCAACTCCGACTGGCCCGACGAGCCCCTCGAACTGTACGGCCCCTCGGACGCCTCCGGCACCTACGACTACTTCATCGAGGCCGTCCTCCACGGCGGCGACGAGGAGCGCAGCCACCGACAGGACTACTCCGGCACCGAGCAGGACCGCACCATCATTCAGGGCGTCGAAGGCTCCGAGTACGCGATGGGCTACATGGGGTACGCGTACTACTCCACGAACAAGGACCGCGTGACGGCCCTCGCCATCGACGACGGCGACGGCGAGCCCGTCGAACCGAGCCTCGAAACCGCACGCTCGGGCGAGTACACCCCGCTGTCGCGGCCGCTGTTCACGTACCCCGCGAAGTCCTCGCTCGCCGAGGAACACATCGCGGAGTTCACGCGCTTCTGGCTGGAGAACGCCACCAGCGAGAAAATCGTCGCCGAGGACGTCGGCTACGTGCCGCTCAGCGAGGAGGACCAACAGGAACAGCTCGACGCCCTCGAAACCGCAATTGAGGAAGCGCAGAGCTAACGCCCACGCGGCCGAACAAAGAGATTATAGGTTCAGCATGACCGAGACAAATCAATGAGCGGCGACAGCCTGGCGGACGACCTCACTCGTCGGACCCAGAACGCGCCACCGGAGCTCCTCTCGCGGACGTTCTTCTTCGTGTGTGCCGCGCTCTCGATAGCCACGACTATCGGCCTCATCGTCCTCCTGACGACCGAGGCGGCGAAGTTCTTCACGTTCTCCGCGCCGCTGGTCGGCGTGGAGGGCGAGACCGCGACCGTCGTCGAGTTCCTCACCGGCACCGTGTGGCAACCGACCAGCGGGAGCTTCGGCGTGCTCGCGCTCGTGACCGCGACGCTGATGGTGATGATCGGGTCGTCGGTCATCGCGCTGCCGCTCGGCGTCGGCACCGCCATCTACCTCAGCGAGTACGCCAGCCCGCGCGTGCGCTCGATACTCAAGCCCGGGCTGGAGATTCTGGCGGGCATCCCCACGGTCGTCTACGGCTTCTTCGCCGTCATCTACATCACGCCGATGCTCCAGCCGTTCGTCCCGGGGCTGGGGACGTTCAACATGCTGTCGGCGTGCATCGTCGTCGGCATCATGATCATCCCGATGGTCGCGTCCATCAGCGAGGACGCGATGTCCGCCGTCCCCGAGGAGCTCCGGCAGGCCGGCTACGGGATGGGCGCGACGAAGTTCGAGGTGTCGACGGGCATCGTCGTCCCGTCGGCGCTGTCGGGTATCTTCTCGTCGTTCATCCTCGCGCTCTCGCGGGCCATCGGCGAGACGATGGCGGTCACCATCGCGGCCGGCTCGACCGCGCAGTTCCTCAACCCGCTGAACCCCGCGACGTACACGGAGCGCGCGCTCCCAATGACCGCCGCGATGATCAAGCTCATCGGCGGCGACGTCACGGGCGGCGGCATCGCCTACCGGAGCGTGTTCGCCATCGGCATCACCCTCTTCGTCATCACGCTCGCCATGAACGTCATCAGCGACTACGTCGCACAGCGATACCGGGAGGAGTACTGAGATGGCAACGAACACGGACTTCGACGGGTTCGGGCGCGTCAGCCGCACCGCGGGCACGCTGTTCCGCTACCTGCTGTTGGCGGCGACGCTGTTCGGGCTCGTCTTCGTCACGATTCTGCTGGTGTACGTCGCCAACGACGCCATCCAGCCGCTGACCGCCGACCCCGGCTGGCACCTCACGTTCCTCCTCACGCTCGTGCTACCGACGCTGGCGGCGAGCGCGTACGCCTACCGGCGCGGCGTCGAGGCGCTCCGCACGGGCGTGTTCACCATCGGCTTCGTCGTCGTCGCGGCGATGTTCAGCGGCGGCGCGGCGATGATATTCGTGGACATCGTCGAGCCGCTGACGTGGCTGGCGTTCCTGCTCGCGCTGGCCGTCCCGACCGCGGTGACCGCGCTCGTCGTCAGCTACGACCACCGCGTCTCGTTCGCCGCGCAGTTCGTCGTCACCGTCGCGGTGTTCTACCTCTCGCTGTTCGGCGTCCCCGGTCCGCTCGGCTCGCTGGCCGGCGTCCCGTCGCTCGCGCCGGGCTTGTTCGGCTTCGTCGCCGGCCTGCCGTACGCGCCCGCGCCGTGGCTGATGCTGGCTGCGACGTTCGGCCCGCCCGCGGCGTACGTCGGGAGCCGGTTCGTCGCCGCCGACCGCGACCGACGCGCGCACGTGCTCGTCGGCGCCGCCGTCTTCGCGTTCGTCGTGCTCGGCGGCGCACTCGCGCCGTTCGCGGGCGTCGACCGCGTGCCGGGCGTCGTCGTCACGGCCGTCGGCCTCGTCCCGCCGCTCGTCTACGCGGCCGGCACCGCCGCCAACCGCCCGACGGAACGCGTCGGCCTGCTCGTCCCCGCGGCCGTCGTCGTCGGCTCGCTGGTCGGCGCGGTGGCCGTCGACGCGGTCGGGTTCGCCGGCCCGCAGTCGTGGGTCGACTGGCAGTTCCTCACGAACGCCCACAGCAGCACCGCCGCCGACGCCGGCTTCTACCCCGCTGTCGGCGGCTCGATTCTGCTGATGGTGACCGTCGCCGTGCTCGCGTTCCCGGTCGGCATCGGCGCCGCCGTCTACCTCGAAGAGTACGCGCCGGACAACCGATTCACGCGCGTCATCGACGTGAACATCTCGAACCTCGCGGGCGTCCCGTCGGTCGTCTACGGCCTGCTCGGGCTCGGGCTGTTCGTCACGTACCTCGACCAGCCGCCGGGAACGGTGCTGCTCGGCGGCGCGACGCTCGGCCTGCTCATCCTCCCCATCGTCATCATCTCCGCTCGGGAGGCCATCCGCGCGGTCCCCGAGGAGACCCGCGCGGCCTCCTACGGGATGGGTGCGACGAAGTGGCAGACCGTCAAGAACGTCGTGCTGCCGCGGTCGTTCTCCGGCATCCTCACCGGGACGATTCTCGCGCTCGGGCGCGCCATCGGCGAGACCGCGCCGCTCATCATGATCGGCGCGCCGAACGTCAAATACTCGCTGCCGACCGCGCTCTCGGAAGCCGTCAGCGCGATGCCGCTGCAGGTGTACGCGTGGTCGAGCCTCTACGCCAGCGAGGACTTCTACCAGAAGGCCGTGCCGGCCGGCGTCGTGGTGCTCGTCGCCATCCTGCTGGCGATGAACTCCATCGCCATCGTGCTGCGGAACAAGTACCAGTCCACGGAGTAACTATGAGTGACAACACACCAGAGACCGAGGAACCGGCCCGCGGGGAGACCGCCGACCCGACGAACGACGACATGCTCGTGGAGACGGACGTCGCCAGCGCGACCTCCGGCCCCACGCCGGGAACGACCCCCGACCCCATCATCAGCTCCCGGGACCTCGACGTCTTCTACGGCGAGGAGCGAGCGCTGGACAGCATCGACATCGACATCCCGGAGAACCGGGTCACCGCCATCATCGGCCCGTCGGGCTGCGGGAAGTCGACGTTCCTGCGCTGCATCAACCGCATGAACGACCGCATCGACGTCTGCCGCGTCGACGGCGAACTCACCCTGCGCGGGAAGAACGTCTACGACCCCGACGTGGACCCGGTGGCGCTGCGCCGCCGCGTCGGCATGGTGTTCCAAGAACCGAACCCGTTCCCGAAGAGCATCTACGACAACGTCGCCTACGGCCTCGAAATTCAGGACGTGGAGGGCGACCACGACGAAATCGTCGAGCAGTCCCTCAAGCGCGCGGCGCTGTGGGACGAGGTCAGCGGCCGGCTCGACGAGTCCGGGCTCGCGCTGTCGGGCGGCCAACAGCAGCGCCTCTGCATCGCGCGCGCCATCGCGCCCGACCCCGAGGTGCTGTTGATGGACGAGCCGGCGTCCGCGCTGGACCCGGTGGCGACCAGCCAAGTCGAGGACCTCATCGAGGAGCTCGCCGAGGACTACACCGTCGTCATCGTCACGCACAACATGCAGCAGGCCGCCCGCATCTCCGACAAGACGGCCGTCTTCCTCACGGGCGGCGAGCTCGTGGAGTTCGGGGACACCGACCAGATATTCGAGAACCCGGAGCACGACCGGGTCGAAGATTACATTACCGGTAAGTTCGGGTAACGAACATGGCACGAGACAGCTATCAGGAGAAACTCGACTCGCTCCGCAGCGACGTCCTCTACATGAGCGAACTGGTCGTCGACCGCCTCCGGCTCGCGCTCGAAGCCATGGAGCAGAAAGACGAGGAGGCCGCGTGGGAGGTCATCGACGGCGACGACGAGGTCAACGAGCTCTACCTCGACCTCGAAGAGGACTGCATCGACCTGCTGGCGCTCCAGCAGCCCGTCGCCGGCGACCTCCGGCTCATCGCGTCGTCGTTCAAGATCACGACCGACCTCGAACGCATCGGCGACCTCGCCACGAACCTCGCGGAGTACACCCTCGACGCGGACCGCGACATGTTCCCCGAGGTCGACATCCAGTCCATCGGCACCACCACCATCGAGATGGTCGAGGACGCGATGGACGCGTACGCCGCCGAGGACATCGACGCCTGCTACGACATCGCCGACCGCGACGACGACCTCGACGAGGCGTGCCGACAGGCGTCCCAGACGGTGATGCGGGACCTCATCGAGACCGAAATCGACACCGACTCCGACGACAGCGACGTCGAGGCGCTGATGAACGACGTCTCGCGGATGCTGTTGACGGTCCGGGACTTGGAGCGCGTCGGCGACCACGCGGTCAACGTCGCCGCGCGCACTCTCTACATGGTCGAGAAGGACGACGAGCTCATCTACTGACGGCGCACCCAATCCTTTTGCGCGTGCTCGGGCTACAGCGACGCATGGACGCCAACCCCGAGTTCGACGCGTACGTCGGCGCTGACGGGGTGACCCTCGACACGCGCGACGTGGCGCTGCTGCGCGCCATCGACAGCGAGGGGTCGCTGAGCCGCGCCGCGGAGTCGCTGGGCCGGTCGTACGCGCACGCCCAGCGCCGCGTCGTCGAACTGGAGGACGCGTTCGGGTCGCTGGTGGAGCGCCAGCGCGGCGGCGCCGGCGGCGGCGGCAGCGAACTCACGGACACCGCCACCGAACTGCTGGCGACGTTCGAGCGCGTGCGCACGAGCTTCGAGGGGCTCACGGAGGTCGCAGAGACGGTGCTCTCGGGAACGGTCGTCGAGCGCGACGGCGAACTCGCCACCGTCGAGACCGCGGCCGGCCGCGTGCGCGCGCTCGTCCCGGAAGGCGACGGCGACGTCCTCCTCACGCTGCGCGCCGACGCCGTGACGCTGACCGACCCCGAAGACACGCCGACGCCCGAGCACACGAGCGCCCGGAACCGGTTCTCGGGCGTCGTCGACGACGTCGAGACCGGCGAGAGCGTCGCCCGGGTCGCCGTCGACGTGGGCGCGGACGACCCGCTGCTCGCGCTCGTCACAGAGGACAGCCGCGACCGGCTCTCGCTGGCGCCCGGCCGCGACGTGGTCGTCTCGTTCAAGGCCACCGCGACCCGCGGCGTGCCAGTCGAGTAGCGGAGAACCGACCGCTTAGAAGGGGGATTCGACGCCGTCGTCGGGGCTGGCGGCGCTCGCGTTCTCCTCGACGTCGGCCTCGTCGGCGTTCAGCTCGTCCGCGAGCTCGCCGCGCTCCTCCAACTCGGAGAGGATGTCGCTGCCGCCGACGAATTCGCCGTCTACGAACGTCTGCGGGATGGTCTCCCAGCCGCTGCGCTCTTCGAGCGCGACGCGGAACTCGTCGAGGCTCTGGAGCGCGTCCACCGTGTGCACGTCCGGTCGGTACTGCGAGATGAGGTTGATTGCGCGCTTCGAGAAGCCGCACTGGGGCATCCGCGCGTCGCCCTTCATGAACAGCACCACGTCGTTGTTCTCGATTGCCGTCTCGACGATTTCGTCGACTGCCTCCTGCTCCATCTCGGAGTCCATCGGGTCGAAAGCCATACGCTCCCTACGGCGAGCACGGAGAAAGGCCTTGGGACGCGGCGCTCGCCGCCGCGAAGCCGGCAGACGCGCCGCCAGTCCCGTTACTCGTCGTTGCCGACGCGGATGACTTGGAACAGGGATTCGAGGGGGACGTCGTCGACGTCCGAGATGCCCTGCTTGTCCACGAGGACGCCGGCCGCGACGGGCTTGCCGCCGGCGTCGCGGATGGCGTCGACGGCTTCCGTGATGGTGGTGCCGGAGGTGATGGTGTCGTCGACGACGAAGCACTCGCGGTCCTCGACGCTGGCGAAGTTCCGGCTGAAGCTCCCGCCGAGGTTCTCGATGTCGCCTTCCTCCCACTGGTGCTTGCGGGGCGTGTACGTGGCGAGGTCGGTCTTCAGCTCGTTGGAGACGGCGGTCGCCAGCGGCACGCCCGCCTTCTCGACGCCGACGATGAGGTCGACGTCGTGGCTGTGCTCGCGGAGCGCGTCCGCAAGCGCCATCCCGACGGCGTTGAGGCGCGCGCCGGCCTCGCCGATGTTGCTCCAGTCCACGTGCACGTCTTGGGGGCCGCCGGCGGGTTCGTCCTCGACGGGGGCGGCGGTGCCGCCCGCGCGCTCGACGAGCCAGCTGGCCGTCTCCCGGGAGACGTTCAGTTCGTCCGCGATTTCGCCGCGCGACAGCCCGCGGGCCGCGAGCTCCGAGGCGCTGTCGATGAGGTCGTCGACGTTCTTCATCTACTGTCGAATTGAACCGCCGTCTTGATGGTCGTTTCGTCGTCGACGAATGCTCGCTCGAACTCGTCGAGGTCGTAGACGCCGGTGACGAGGTCGTCGAACAGCCACTCCGGGAGCGCCTGCAGGGTGTCGACGGCGGCCTCGAAGTGCTTCACGCCGGAGTTGACGCTGCCGACCAGCGCCTTGTTTTCGAGGACGAGCTCGCGGTGGAGGCGGCCGCCCGCGACCTCGAAGTCCCAGTCCTCGGGGACGCCGAGGAGCGCGCCGACGCCGTTGGGGGCCAGCGCCTCGACGGTCTCGAAGGCGTGCTTCGGGTAGCCGGTGGCCTCGTAGACGAAGTCCATCGGCTCGTGGGCGGCGGGCACCTCATCGACGGGCGTCTCCCGGGAGTCGACGTACGTCGCGCCGAGGCGTTCGATGATGTCGACGGTGGGGTCGGGGCGGTCGCGGCGGCCCAGACAGTACGTGCGCTCGAAGCGGTCGTCGCCCTCCAGCATCGCCAGCGTGAGCAGGCCCAGCGAGCCGTTCCCGAGCACGAGCGCCGCGTCGGGGTCCCAGTCGAACGCCGACCGCGCGGCGAACGCGTGCTCGAACCCTTTCTCGGAGATGCTCACGGGCTCGACGAGGAAGCCGCGCTCGGCGAGGTCCGCGGGAATCTCCACGAGGAACTCCGCGGGGCTGGTGAAGAACTCCGCCATGAAGCCGTGCGCGCCCTCGATGCCGCGCTCGTGGTACTGCCCGCCGGGCGCCATGTCGGGCTCGCCGCGCGCGAAGAACTCGTTGCCGCCGTTCGGCCGGCGGCGCACCGTCGGCACGACGACGTCGCCGGCGTCGAGGTCGGTGCCGTTGGGGTCTTCGACGACGCCGACGGCTTCGTGGCCGAGCACGAGGTGGTCGTCGCCCTCGGGGAAGCCGCCGTGGCCGCCCGCGATGACTTCGTGGTCGGTGCCGTCGACGCCGACGCGGAGCGTGCGCACGAGCGCCTCGCCGGCGTCGGGCTCTGGTCGCGGCAGGTCGACGACGCGCGGCGTCCGGTCGTCGCGGGTGACGGCGATTGCGTCCATGCTTCGGTCTCTCACCCACACCGACTAAATATTTATTATACACCGAGTAAGTCGTTCGCCGCGTCTCCCACCCACACCTAAAGTGGTGCCCGCCCACGTCCCGGTATGGAACGGTACGACCGGCTGTACGCTCTCTACGACGAGTCCGACGCGGACACCCTGCGCGCGTACCAAGACCTCGTGGACCTGTTTCCGCCCGTCGACTCCCGCGTGGCCCTCGAATACTGGGAGTCCGCCAGCGACGAACTCACCGCGCGCAAGGACGACGTCCGCGCGGCCTTCGAGGACGGCGACACGTACGCCGACCTCGCCGCGCGGGCGTCCCGCGAGCAGGCGTTCGCCGCGCTGGACCTCCACGCGAAGTACGACCGCGGCGTCAACGCGCTCGTGCTCGACGTCGACGAGACGCTGCGCTCGGCCGGCCACACGGACAACGAGATTCCCCGCGAGACCCTCCACCTCCTGACGGAGTTCCACGAGGCCGGCGTCCCCATCGTCATCTGCACGGGCCAGACCTTAGAGAACGTCAAGGGGTTCCTGATTCAGGGACTGGGCAACGAACTCGTCCACTCTGGGAGCGTCTCCATCGTCTACGAGGCGGGGACGGGCGTGTTCACGCCCGGCCACGGCCCCGACACGAAGCAACTGCTCTACGAGGGACTGGACGAGGACGTTCGCGGAGTCTTCGACGAGGTTCGCGCCCGCGTGCTCTCGGACGCCCCGGAGGGCATCCGGCAGGGCTGTCACCTCCAAGGCAACGAGTTCAACGTCACGCTCAAGCCGAACTTCGAGACGGGCACCGAGCGCGCCCGCGCCCTCATCGACGACGCGCTCCGCTACGAACTCGAACTGCTCGCGGACTGCGTCGCGGGCGCGACCGTCGAGGACGTGCGCGCGTTCTACGCCGAGCAGGACCCCGAAATCGCTGACGTGCTCGCGGACGCCGACCAGCGCCCCGCGGACGCCGCCGTCCCCGAGGACGTGCGCGCGGTGCTCGAACGCGTGGACGTGGCGTACTACGAGGCCGACGCCGCCGAAATCGCGTCCCGGGAGCTGAACAAGGTCGTCGGCGTGCAGGCGGCCTTCGACGTGCTCGGCGTCGACGACCCGTTCGCGCTCGTGATGGGGGACTCCAAGAGCGACCTGCGCGTGATGGAGTGGGTCGCCGACGAGGACGCGGGCATCGCCGCGGCCCCCGACCACGCCTCCACGCGCGTCCTCGAACACGTCTGGGACACCGACGACCTCGTCTTCGACGAGGGCGCGGCCGACGAGGTGCTGCGGACGGCGTGGGCGCTGAACCGGCTCGCAGAACAGTAGTCAGGTGGCGAGCGTGAAGCGGACGGTGTCGCCCTCGCGGAGGCGGCTGGCGGCGGACAGCGGCTCGCCGTCCGCGGAGTCTCGGACGACGACCGTGTCGGTGCGGAGCCGCGACCCTTCGAGGACGCCCGCGCGGACCTGTGGGCCGAGTTCGTCGGCGAGCGCGTCGACCACGTCGGCGACCGTGGCGTCGTGGCCGACGCCGACGCGGGCGCTGTGGGTGCCCGTGCGAGCGGCGAGCGTGCCGGTGAGCTTCACCTCGACATCCATGCCAATCAATACCACCGCAGTCGACAAAAAGTTTACTCACCTGTGGAAAAAGCCGTCGCGCGAACCGCGTCGCTTATGCTGGCGGCGGGCGACCCGCCGCACGTGCCAGACCACGCACCCGTCCCCGGCGCGGACGACCCCCTCGGCCTCCACGGGGTCGTGCCGCCCACGGTGACAGCGTTCCACGACGACGAGACCGTCGACTTCGAGCGCACCGCCGAGCACGCCCGGTTCGTCGTCGACAGCGGCGTCGACGGCGTCTTCCCGCTCGGCACGAACGGCGAGTTCCCGCTGCTGACCGGCGACGAGCGCCAGCGCGTCGTCGAAGCGGTCGTCGACGAGGTCGGCGGCGACGTGCCCGTCATCGCGGGCGTCGGCGCGCCCAGCACCCGGCAGACGGTCGCGCACGCCGAGCACGCCGAGGACGCCGGCGCGGACGGCGTCGTCGTCGTCACGCCGTACTACTACCCCCTCGACGACGAGGCCGCGGTCGCCCACTACGAGCGCGTCTGCGCGGCCATCGACATCCCGGTCTACATCTACCACATCCCCTCGAAGACCGGGAACTCCCTGTCGCTGTCCGTGCTGGACGACCTCGCGGCCATCGACAACCTCACGGGCGTCAAGGACTCCTCGAAGGACGTGCCGTGGCTCGGGCAGGCCGTCGACGCCCACCCCGAACTGACGTTCCTCGCGGGGTCGGACTCGCTGCTCGTGCCCGGGCTGGACCTCGGCTGCACGGGGATGGTGTCCGCGGTCGCGAACGCCTTCCCGGAGCTGGTCGTGGACCTCTACGAGGCCTACGACGGCGGCGACATCGAACGGGCGCGCGACCTCCAGAGCACCGTCTACGACGTGCGCACGGCGCTCAAGCAGGGGCCGTACATGGCTGGCGTGAAGACCGCGCTCGAACTGCGCGGGTTCGACGCCGGCCCGCTTCGCTCGCCGCTGCGCACGATGGATGACGACCAGCGCGAGCGCCTCGGCGCCCGGCTGGACGACCTCGGACTCCTCGAAACCATAGATTTACACCGAAACGAGTGAACGTCCACCTATGGGCATCGACTACAGCGACCTCCACGACCCGAACGCGGAGTACACGATGCGCGAACTCTCCGCGGAGACGATGGGCGCCGACCGACAGCGACCCGCCCCGCGCGACCTAGAAATCACCGACGTCCAGACGACGATGGTCGACGGGAACTTCCCGTGGACGCTCGTCCGCGTCTACACGGACGCGGGCGTCGTCGGCACCGGCGAGTCCTACTGGGGCGCCGGCGTCCCCGAACTCATCGAGCGGATGAAGCCGTTCGTCATCGGCGAGAACCCCCTCGACATCGACCGCCTCTTCGAGCACCTCGTCCAGAAGATGAGCGGCGAGGGCTCCGTCGAGGGTGTGACTGTTACTGCTATCTCCGGCATCGAGGTCGCGCTCCACGACCTCGCCGGGAAAGTGCTGGACGTGCCCGCCTACCAGCTGCTCGGCGGGAAGTACCGCGACGACGTGCGCGTCTACTGCGACTGCCACACCGAGGCGGAAGCCGACCCCGAGGCGTGCGCCGACGAGGCCGAGCGCGTCGTGGAGGATCTCGGCTACGACGCCCTCAAGTTCGACCTCGACGTGCCCTCCGGCCACGAGAAGGACCGCGCGAACCGCCATCTCCGCCCGGGCGAGATTCGACACAAGGCCGAAATCGTCGAGCGAGTGACCGAGCGCGTCAAGGACCGCGCGGACGTCGCCTTCGACTGCCACTGGACGTTCTCCGGCGGCTCCGCGAAGCGCCTCGGCAGCGAACTCGAAGAGTACGACGTGTGGTGGCTCGAAGACCCCGTCCCCCCCGAGAACCTCGACGTGCAGGAGGAGGTCACGAAGTCCACGACTACGCCCATCGCGGTCGGCGAGAACCGCTACCGCGTGACCGAGGAGCGCCGGCTCATCGAGAACCAAGCCGTCGACATCGTCGCGCCCGACCTCCCGAAGGTCGGCGGGATGCGCGAGACCCAGAAAATCGCGGACGCCGCCAACCAATACTACATCCCGGTGGCGATGCACAACGTCTCCTCGCCGATCGCGACGATGGCGAGCGCGCACGTCGGCGCCGCCATCCCGAACAGCCTCGCCGTGGAGTTCCACTCCTACGAGCTCGACTGGTGGTCGGACCTCGTCGAGGAGGACGTCATCGAGGACGGCTCCATCACCGTCCCCGAGAAGCCCGGCCTCGGCCTCACCCTCGACATGGACGCCGTCGAGGCGCACATGGTCGAGGGCGAGACCCTCTTCGACGAAGCGTAGCTAAGTCGAGCACGCCGAGGCTCGTGGTGTCCGACCCAGTGTAGCCGGGTCGGCCTCTCGTTCTGCCGCGCCGGTCACTCCGCGATTGTGACCGGTTCGAGGCCGCGCTCGGCCAGCTCCGCTTCGATGCCGTCGATTCGCGGCGCGATGGCGTCGGGCTCGTGGCTGTCGGTGCCGACGGTGACGTCGACGCCGCGGTCGGCGAGCGTGTCGAGGAACGCGGGCGCGGGGTGGAACTCGCCGTAGTCACCGAGCAGGCGGCCGGCGTTGATTTCGGGCACGGTGCGCGAGCGCGCGAACGCGTCGGCGACGCGCTCGTAGTGGTCGTCGGTGGCGAGCCCGCGGAGGTGTCTGTTGCGCTCGACGAGGTCGGGGTGGGCGGCAATCTCGAACAGCTCCGCGTCGGCGAGCGCGACGAGTTTCTCGAAGTAGCGGTCGACCAGCTCGCGGCGGGTCTCCTCGGAGTAGTCGGCGAAGTGCGACTCGTAGTGGACGTTCACGCCGTCGAGGTCGTGGACGCTCCCGACGGCGTAGTCGAAGTCGGCGTCGTCGAGGAACGCCGCGACCGCGTCCTCGTGGTCGGGGTGGTAGTCCATCTCGACGGCGTCGAACACCTCGACGGCCGCGTCCTCGCGGGCGTCGGCGATGGCTTCGCGGCGGCGCTCGTGCGTGATGTCGAGGTTGAACCCGAGCGCGCGGCGCTGGCGGCGGGCGTCCTCCCCATCGAAGACGTTGCAGTGGTCCGCGATGCCGACGCCGTCCAGACCGGCGTCCTCGGCGGCCTCCACCATCCGTCGGAGGAACTCCCCGTCCGAGTAGTTCGAGTGGACGTGGTAGTCGTACACGGCTATCGTTCCGTCCGCGGACGACACGTAAGTTGCGGACGCGTGTAACTCACTCACAAGATTCCGGCCGGCGCGGCGAGCCTCGCGCCGAAGTCACTCCCCGACGGTGCGGTCGCGCACGACGAGCACGGGCGCGACCGCGCCCTCCGCGACGCGCTCGCTCTCGTCGCCGAACAGCGCCGTGAGCACCGACTCGCCGCCTTCGCCCATGACGACCACGTCGAACTCCGCCGAGCGCTCCACGATGCTGCGCACGGGCGAATCGGATTCCGTAATCTCGGTGGTGATTTGGTCGGCGGGGAGCCCGCGACTGGCGAGCGCCTCGCGGACGTACTCGACGGCGGCGTCGGCGTCGAAGCCGCCGAGGGGCTGCTCGATGCCCCAGAGCGTGACTTCGCCCGCGTTGTCGGCGAGCAGCGTGGCGACGAGGTCCGCGAGCCGGTCGGCGTCGACCGCGCCGCGAATCGGCACGACGACCTCCCGTATCTCCCCGACGGGGTTCGGGAGGAGGACCGCGGTCGCGCCCACTTCGGCGGCGACGCGGTCGACGGTCTGGTCGCGGTCGTGCGTGAACGCGACCCGGGTCTCCACGTTCCGGCCGGCCGCGCGGAACGTCTCCGCGACGTTCTCGACGGCCTCCAGCGCGCGGTCCTCGAACTGCATGCTCGCCTGCTCGGTCGGCGTCTGCTCGGGGAGGACGTGGTAGCCGAGCACGACGACCTCCGCTGGAGCGAGGAACGCCGCCAGCGACTCGGAGACGGTCTCGCCCTCCAGCACCTCGACGGGCACGAGCACGCGCGGCGGCTCGCGGACGTGCAGCGGGTCGTCGCCTGCGGGCTCGTCGGTGGATTCGTCGGCCGTCATCAGAGTACCCCCTTGAGTTGCACGTCGCTCGCGTAATACTTGTACCACCCGGCGGCCGCGACCATGATGGCGACGCCGATTAGCTGGGAGGCGCGCTGCATGAACCCGATGAGCGCGAAGCTGGCGACGGCGCCGACGCCCGCGACCAGCCGGTAGGCGGGCACGCGGAAGTCGGGGTCGTACCACTCGGGTTCGTCGCGGCGCATCGCAATCAGCGCGACGCACATCAGCCCGTACATCACGAGGTGGAGGAACGACGCGACCTCAGCGAGCACTTCGACCTCGCCGAGCGCGACGAGCACGAGCACGGGGCCGCCCGCCATCGCGAGCGCGACGTGGGGCGTCCCGTATTTGAGGTTGAGGCGGCTCGCGTACTGCGGGACGAGGGCGTCCTTGCTCACCGCGAACACCGCCCGTGACGTGGAGAGAATCGACGCGTTCGCGCTCGACACCGTCGCCAGCAGGCCGGCAACGAGGATGGCGAGCGCGCCGGGGTTCCCGAAGTACGCCCGGGCCACCTCGACGATGGCGGTCTCCCCGAACTGCGAGAGCCGCCCGCTGCCGAAGGCGCTCGTCGCCACGAAGATGGTGGAGACGTAGAGCACGCCGACGATGAGGACCGAGCCCACCATCGCCAGCGGGAGGTTCCGGCCGGGGTCTTTGATGTCGCCGGCGACGGTGGCGACCTGCGCGAACCCCAGATACGACGTGAACACGAGCGCCGCGGTCGTGAACATCGGCATCACGCCCTTCGGGAAGAACGTCTCGGGCGCGCTCGAAGCCCCGAACACGCCGAGCGCGTCGAGGCCGCCGTAGCCGAGGAACGCGACCAGAATTGTCAACAGCAGGCCGACGACGTAGTTCTGGAGCGCCGCGGCGTTCTCCGTCCCGAAGAGGTTCAGCGCGGTCAGCGCCACGCCGAACACGAGCGCCAGCGGCACGACCACCGGGACGCCGCCGACCGCGACGCCCGCCTCCGCGAGCAGCGCGGCGGCGTAGTTCCCGAACCCGACGAGGTAGAACGCGGTGGCGAACACCAGCCCGAGCCAGATGCTGATGCCGACGACCGCGCCCGGGAGCGCGCCGAGCGCCCGCGAGATGAAGTAGTAGCCGCCGCCGGATTTGGGCATCGCGGTCGCCAACTCCGAGGCCGGCAGCGCGACCAGTAACGCGATGACGGCGCCGATGGCGAACGAGCCCGCCGCGGCTGGCCCGGCGTTGCCCGCCGCCAGCCCCGGGAACACGAAGATGCCCGCGCCTATCATCGTCCCGACGCCGATGGCGACGCCGCCCTTCAGGCCGATGGAGCGCTCAAGCTCCGTGCCCTCCTCGGTGACGGTCGTCTCGCCGTCCGCGGCCGTGGGCGGCGCTACCGGTTCCGGCGCCTCCCCCGCCGCGTTCGTCCCGTGCTCGTCAGCCGACTCCATACCGGATTCCCGACACGAGCCCGGAATAAGCTACCGGCCGCCTACCGCTCGCCCAGCCGCGCGTCCGTGATTTCGAGGTGGCCGCGGTCGCCGTTCCAGACCGTATCGTACTCCAACTCGATTGGGCGGTCCATGTGTGGGCCGTCGGTGACGAACGTTTCGAACTCCCCGCCTTCGCCGAGCACGTGGACGCCGTACTCGTCGTTGAGCGCTTCGAGTTCGTCCAGCGCCGCGCGGTCGAGCGTGCGCCCGAGCCACGACTCGTCGAGGCCGTACGCCGCCACCTGCACGACGGTGATTTCGAAGCCCGCGTCCAGCATCTCCTCGGCGAGTTCGCGGGGGTCGCGCTGCCACAACGGCGCGAACACCTCGCAGCCGAGGCGTTCGGCCATTGCCTCGATGCGGGAAGTCTGGTACTCGCTCTCGACGGCGCCCGCGGTGACCCCCGCCAGCCCGCCATCGAGGTCCGCGGCGAGGTCGCCGAGCGCAGCCTCCAGCGGTTCGAGTTCGGTGTCGCCCTGTGCGCCGGACTCGCTGCCGGCGGCCGCCTCGAAGTCGTCGGGTTCGACGTCCACGAGCGGGATGCCGACGCTCTCGGCGGCGAGGCCCGCGAGCCGCGTCGCCGGCACGTGGTACATGTACGAGTCGCCCTCCGGGTGGACGGTGACGAGCCGCGCGACGTCGAGGCCCTCCTCCAGCGCGCGGTACAGCGCCCACGAGGAGTCCTTTCCGCCGGAGAACAGGCTCATCCACTGACCGTCAGTCATACCACCGCTTGGACCGCCGCGTTGAAATACTGCACTCTATGGCTCGACGGGCTCCTCGACGTCGACCTCGACGCCGCTGAACCGCGTCGCCACCCGGATGCCGACGACGCTGACGAGCACGCCCGCGACGACGAACGCCGCGAGGCGCTCCTCCGGCGACACCGCGAACCCCTCGACGGCGAGCGCGCCGACCTCCGCCGCGGGCACGACCACCGACCCCAGTTCGCCCGCGAGCTCCATGAAGTACGCCGAGAACCCGCGGACGACCAGCCCCACCGCGAGCACGCCGAACGGGAGGTTGAGGAACGACGTGCGCACCTCCTCGCGGCGGATGAACTCGTCGAACAGCCGGCCCGCGCTGGCCGCCAGCCCGCCCAGCGTTATCCACGGCACGCTGTAGTACGTGAACGCCATCGCGGTCAACAACAGCGGCGTCTCCGAGGAGAGGTCGGAGACCTCCAGCGCGCCCGCGAACACGCCGACGAGCGCGAGCCCGCCCGCGACCACGTACGTGACGATGGAGACGCGGCCGGAGTACAGTGCGTCCCGCACCTGCCCGGGGACCTCCGCGAGGTAGTTCTCGATGCTCAGCCCCTTGTAGAGGACGAACAGGCCGATGACGGCGGTGATGGCGGCGACTGCGACCGCGAGGCTCCCGGTCACCATCAACAGCGCCGGGAACACCAGCAGGACGATGCCCAGCGGCACGAGGACGGTCTGGCGGAGCTCCTCGTCGGCGAGGAACTGCTTGAGGAGGTAGTACGTGGATTCGAGGTCGCGGGCCTGCCGCACGACCACGCGGTCGACGGCGTCCACGCGGAGCCGGCTCTCCACGATGGGGACGACGCGCTCGTCCTCGGCGCTGTCGATGACGACGACCGCGGAGTCGGGGTCGTAGCGCTCGATGAGGTCGTCCAGTTGGTCCGCGACCGAGCGGTCCGCGGCGACGCTGTCGCCGCTCCCGGAGACGGCCGCGACCACCGCGTCGTCGTCGCCGTCGCGGAGGTCGCGGGTGACCCGCAGCGCCTCCAGCAGGCAGTTCACCGCGGAGTCCTCGGGGTCGGCGACCCCCATCTCGACGACCAGCGACTGGACGGCCTCCCAGCCCGCGACCGGCGTGTGCAGTCCCGTCTGCCGGGGGATGTCGCCGGTCCGGTCCACACAGACGACCAGCGTGCGCATCTATCGTCCACAGCGTCGCGCCGCCGTGGTAAAAACCCCGCGCTCGGCTCACCGAAGCTCGACGGTCGCCCCGTCGCCGTCCCCGACTACCGAGGCGACGCCCACGCCGAACGCGGTGTCGGCGGCGCTGCCGCTATGCGGCGGAAAATACGGAAAACTCGGCAGTAGACTGCTTAGAGGTGGCCGGACTTCTGGAGCTTGCGGAGGTCCTCGGTGTCGAGGGTCTCGCCCTCCTTGAAGCGCTCGTAGATCTCCTCGGCCTCTTCGCGGGCCTCGGCCTGCTCGGCGGCGCGCTCGTCCTCGCGCTCCTCCTCTTCCTGCTTGTCGAGCTCGCGGAGGCGCTTCTGGACCTGCACGAACGCCTCGTGGTGGGCGTCGGCGGCCTCTTGGGCCTCGACGAACTTCTCGTGCATCTCGTCGGCCTCGTCGCGGATGTCGTCGGCCTCGCGGTAGGCCTCGATCATCTCGTTGTGGTGCTCTTGGGCCT